>OGYZ01000515.1_pt1 | contig 35172 bp, 28 predicted proteins | sample 1576681 | NCBI WGS metagenome assembly OGYZ01 (sample SAMEA3541480, study PRJEB24748) | human gut metagenome | biome: human gut; feature: human-associated habitat; material: faeces | place: China | collected 2012 | reverse complement strand
GAAAGACCGGGCAGCAGCTGGTTATCAGGTGGGAAAAATGTATGCAGGAGATTGTCGGCAAATACCCGGAAGACAGTCTCAGTCCTTATCTTTTGCCGGTATTGAAATATCCTTTTAAGGATACGCACAAGCATTACAGGAATGTCATGTCCGGAATAAACCGGAACCTGAAAGAAATAGCCAGATTGGCCGATATATCCGTTCCTCTAAGCATGTACTGTGCCCGTCATTCATGGGCAAGCGCAGCCAAAGGCAAGAACATTCCGATTTCGGTTATCAGTGAAGGGATGGGACATGATTCTGAGGCAACCACACAAATTTATCTGGCCTCATTGGATAACTCCGTAGTAGACAAAGCCAACGCACAAATTTTGAAAGGTCTGTAGGATTGGAGAACGTTTAGCAAAAGCATTCATTTCTTAGACAGAGGGACTCACTCTTGCGCAAAGTTATACATTTTATTGAAAATCCTGCAATTCCAGCCGTTGGATTTTCATCCGGAAGTCATTGAATTTCAACTGTTGTTTAGCAACTCTACATATAATTCGTCGGCAAATCAGCCTTATAGCCCGAAATCTCCCTCTGTCTAAGAAAGACGCAGACACCGGGACTTTCTCATCCCCTTTACGCACAGAAAGAAGATGGAGAAAACGACCGGAGAAGCCGACATACAGGAGAACAGACTGAAAGAACTTTCACCCGACTTACTGAATACCTTGCTCAAAGATCATACAACGAGTAAGGAAGGAAAACAGTGTAATATATTCTGGGCTACTTCCGATTATGAACAGCTCGGCAAAGGTTATGAATACGGGTCACAGATTCTCCCTGAGTTGATAACAGGAAAGAACGGGCATGTGGTCATGCCCCGTGTCCTGAAACATAGGGATACCCAAAGCACACGTTCTCGGGAAATGGCGGAGGTATTTACTCCGTCCTGGATATGTAATGCCCAAAACAACCTTATCGATGAAGCCTGGTTTGGCAGAAAGGATGTATTCAACCATGAAGTGACATCCAAAGACGGTACACATTCATGGGAAATCAATCCGGATAAGATTGCTTTTCCTGAAGGCAGGACATGGAAAGACTATGTACGGGAAAACCGGTTGGAAATCACCTGTGGAGAAGCTCCTTATCTGGTAAGCAGGTATGATACGACTACCGGAACATTCATTCCCGTGGAGAAACGTATCGGCCTGCTTGACCGTAAGCTCCGTATTGTCAGTGAGAATACTGCGACAACGCGTGAATGGCTGGAGGCAGCCAAGGATGCTTACAGAAGCATCTACGCCTATGAATGGCAGGGTGACAGTCTTCTTCTTGCCCGTGAAGCCCTTCTCTTATCCTTCATTGAATATTACCGGGACAAGTTCGGTAAAGATCCGCTAATTAAATCCATCAACCATATAGCCTATATCATCTCCTGGAATGTATGGCAGATGGACGGACTGAAAGGTGTTGTTCCGGACAGCTGCAGAGAACGTGTGCGGATGGTAACCAAGTCTGTTCGGTACGATTGAAAGACGGGAACAATGCGAAGGCTGTCTGAAAAATGACATGACCAAGCACAATGGAAATTATTGCATTATCAAGGACTGGCGGGCTACGGACAAGGCAACAGGCAAAAAGGGGAAACGAATCCGATTTATCGACCTCATAAATGAAAAAGCATGAGATTCACATCGTCCCTGAAACTAAAACTGATCTATGTGCTCCGTATCAATGATGCGGCGCACCGTGGATGCCTGAAGATTGGCGAGGCAACCTGTGAGGATGAAAACGTGTTCGGTCTGTCTCCTAACAGCAAGGCGCTCAATGAAGCGGCAAGAAAGCGTATCAACCAATACACACAGACGGCAGGCATCGCATACGATCTGCTATATACGGAACTGACCGTTTACAACCGTGGCGGACTCCGTTCATTCAACGACAAGGAGGTACACAATGTTCTGGAACGCTCCGGTATCAAAAAGAAAGTCTTCGATACAGTCAACAAAGCCAATGAATGGTTCATCACCGATCTGGAAACACTCAAGCGTGCCATTGCGGCTGTCAAGGAAGGCCGGAGCTCCCTTTCATCAGCGGAAGTTACCCGTGAATATTCCCCGATTGCATTCCGGCCGGAACAGCAGGAAGCCATCAGCAAGACCAAGAAACAGTTTAAGAAAGGCAACCAGATGCTCTGGAACGCAAAGATGCGTTTCGGAAAGACCCTTTCTGCCCTGCAGGTTGTTAAGGACATGGAGTTTCAGCGTACTCTGATTCTGACTCATCGTCCTGTGGTGGATGCCGGATGGTTTGAGGATTTCGGTAAGATATTTTACGACCGCAAGGATTTTGCATACGGTTCCAAGAACAACGGGGAAAGTTACGACAGTCTTGAACGGCAGGCAGAAAGTCACAGATTGCATTATGTCTATTTTGCCTCCATGCAGGATTTGCGCGGTTCTGAACTTGTAGGTGGTAACTTTGACAAGAATAACAAGGTTTTTGCTACCGATTGGGACCTGATTATCGTTGATGAAGCGCACGAAGGCACCCAGACCGAACTGGGTAAAGCGGTTATGGGAGAGCTGGTCAAGGAACAGACCAAAGTATTGCGCCTGTCAGGTACTCCATTCAACCTGCTGGATGATTTCAAGGAGGATGAAATCTATACATGGGACTATGTGATGGAACAGCGGGCCAAGGTGAGCTGGGACGAACTCCATTTTGGTGATCCCAATCCGTATGCCTCACTGCCTACACTCAATATCTATACCTACGATTTGGGACGGCTGCTTCATGAGTTTGTAGATGAGGATGTCGCCTTTAACTTCAGGGAATTTTTCCGGGTCAATGAGGCTGGCAGTTTCTGTCATGAAAAAGATGTGCGGGCTTTTCTGAATCTTCTTACCAAGGAGGACAAGGACAGCCTTTATCCATATGCCAACGAGGAATATAGGAATATTTTCCGCCATACCCTCTGGATGGTGCCCGGCGTGAAGGAAGCAAGGGCACTGAGTGCCATGCTCCAAACACATCCGGTGTTCCAGCATTTCAAGGTGGTCAATGTAGCCGGTGACGGTGATCAGGACGAGGAGAGCCGTGATGCCCTGGAAGCCGTGGAACAGGCTATCGGAAAAGATCCGGATGCTACACGGACCATTACCCTCTCTTGTGGACGGCTGACGACTGGAGTAAGTGTAAAGGCATGGACTGCCGTGTTCATGCTGTCCGGTTCCTATAATACAGCCGCATCCAGTTATATGCAGACCATCTTCCGCGTACAGACACCGACAACCATCAACGGACGGATGAAGGAGCAGTGCTATGTTTTTGATTTTGCTCCTGACCGTACCCTGAAAGTGATTGCTGAAACAGCCAAAATATCGTCCAAAGCCGGAAAAACTTCACAAAGCGACCGTAAGGCTATGGGTGAGTTTATCAATTTCTGTCCCATCATATCCATAGATGGCTCACAGATGAACCGCTTTGATGTACCCCGTATGTTGGAACAGTTGAAACGGGTATATGTGGAACGTGTCGTCCGTAACGGGTTTGAAGACAACAGTCTGTATAACGATGAGCTGATGAAACTGGATGATCTGGAACTACAGGAATTCGATGCCCTGAAAAAGATTATCGGCCAGACCAAAGCTATGCCAAAGACCAACCAGGTGGACATCAACAGTCAAGGCCTGAATAATGAGGAATACGAGGAAAAGGAGAAGCTGGAGAAGAAACCCAAGAAGGAACTTACGGAGGAAGAACGGAAACGGCTGGAAGAACTGAAAAAGAAGACCAAGAACAGGGAAGCGGCCATTTCCATACTCCGTGGCATATCCATCCGTATGCCCCTGTTGATTTATGGTGCGGAACTGAGTGATGAGAGTCAGGAAATCACGATTGATAATTTTGCCTCACTCATTGACCCACAGTCATGGGAAGAGTTCATGCCAAAGGGAGTGACCAAGCAGAAATTCAACAGCTTCAAAAAATACTACGACCCGGAAATATTCTGTGCCTCTGGAAAACGAATTCGTGCGATGGCCCGTGCTGAGGACAAACTGAGTATTGAGGAACGAATCGAACGAATTACGGACATCTTCAGTACTTTCCGTAATCCGGACAAGGAAACGGTACTTACTCCGTGGCGCGTGGTAAACATGCATCTCGGTGACTGTCTTGGAGGATATAACTTCTATGATACAGAGTATCAGAATGTGATTTCTGAACCACGGTTTATAGATAAAGGAGAGGTTACCGCAGAAGTTTTCGTATTCTGGAAATCAACTCCAAATCCGGACTGTATCCGCTTTATATGGCATACGGCATTTACCGGGCAAGGGCAAAGGCTTCTCTTTTCGCTGTAGAAACAGTAGAAGAGCAGCAGGCTGTATGGGACAAGGTCATAGCTGAGAACATCTTTGTTATCTGCAAAACTCCAATGGCGAAGAGTATTACCAAACGTACGCTTGCCGGATTCCGTAAAGCAAAAGTGAATACAAGATATTTTGAAGATTTAATCAACCAGATTAAGAACAAGCCGGAAAACTTTATAACCAAAGTTGCCAAAGGTCATTCTTACTGGAAAGCCATAGATAATGACAATATGAAATTCAATGCGATAGTGGGAAATCCACCATATCAAATTATGGATGGAGGTGCTGGCGTCAGTGCAAAACCTGTTTATAACTTATTTGTTGAAATAGCTAAACTTATAAATCCAACATACATTTCTATGATTATGCCTTCTAGATGGTTTGCGGGAGGTAAAGGGTTGGACTCATTTAGAGCGAATATGTTGTCTGATAAACGAATTCGTTATATTTTCGATTATATAAATGCAAAGGATTGTTTCCCAACATCAAGTATTGGTGGAGGTGTAAATTACATATTATGGGATGCTAATCACCATGGAGATTGTTCGATTACAACTGTCCAAGGATTATTACGTGATACTGTATCACGCCCATTAGATCAGTTTGCAGTATTCATCCGCTATAATCCAGCTATCCATATAATTCAGAAATGTCAATCAGATAAACCTTTGCCTCCATAGTAAGCACACGTAATCCATTTGGCTTATCATCAAATATTAGAGGCGATAAATCTGGAGATCTTCGTTTAATATCAAGCGAAGGGGTATCATGGCTTCCTAAAACTGCTGTTTTAGCTTCAAATCAACTACTTTCTAAATACAAGATTCTTATGAGCAAAGTAACAGCTGAGCATGCTGGTGAGCCTGATAAAAACGGCCAATTCAGAATCGTTTCAAGGACAGAAATTATAGGGCCAAATGATGTTTGTACAGATTCCTATTTGATTATTGGTGCTTCGGAAGATAAGTCTATTGTTGAAAATGAATATAAATATATTCAAACTCGTTTTGCCAGATTTTTATTAATGCTGGCAGTATCTTCTATAAATCTTTCTCCTGATAAGTTCCAGTTCATCCCATTGCAAAATTTCACGGGAAGATCTGATATTAATTGGAATAACAGTGTTTCGGATATAGACAAACAGTTATATATTAAGTATGATTTATCAAGAAAAGAAATAGCTTTTATAGAAAAAATGATAAAGATAATGTAGAAATTATTCAATATCTATGGAGATATTTATTTTACAATCATAAAAAACAATTCAAAAAAAATTCCGTTCATAAAATTATATTACTATAATACTAAAAAAGAGTCGTATCATTTCTCATAAAAATTTGATACGACTCTTTTTAATAGCGGTTAGATTTTACGTTTTTTAGTTCGTAAAATTCAGCTTATCCCCATCTTCTATATCAATCGCCTTTCTTATGAATGTGAGGCTTAAGAGATGGTGTATTGCCGGGAGTTTTTTTATTGTCTCTCTGTCTTCTATCTGGTTTCCCAGTAGATATTGCAATCCTCTTTGGTCCTGGTTTTATTCCCATATTTATTTTATTTAATTAATGGCTCAGCTTCAAGAAAACACAATATATTTGTATTTTACAAGGCAAATCACTAATTTTGCAGCTGATTAATATAAAATATATCCCATAGCCATTATTATTCAGGGGTAATTTGCCTTCTACAATGTTATTGGCATATGTGTATATGCACATTAATCATTTGTTGATTTGAAAGCCTTGGAAGAAAATAAATTTCTTACCAAGACCTTCTCTTCACACAAAAGGTTAAGCGTATTGGATTAATCTCCATGTTACCGCTTTATCACAATAAGGAGGCATTACGTTGCCTTTAGCAATAGGTGCTGTAGTAGTAGGAAAGCCGTCAACTTTCCAAACGCCACTTACTGGACATCTTTCTCCTGTTTTCGCCGTCATATTAATTATGATTTGTGGTTAATTACTCTTTAGGCACCTGACCAGCCTAATTTGGCCGCTCATTTCAGGATGAGCATCCTCCGAACTTTTTGGTATAAGCATCCCTCAAGGCTCCACCCTTGGGGGATGTTTTTGTTTTGCAAACATACAAATAAAAAACATCTTATCAAAACAAAAGCCATTAAAAAAGAGAAAAAATCTCATCTTAACATCCTTGTTGGCAAAAAAAGCTGTTTTTAGCTTTTTAATTTGAGAAAAAATCGTTTAATTTGCACTATTATAAATACCTATAATATTATGTTGCAACAATTCATAGTCGAGAACTTTCTTTCATTTAAAAATAAAGAAGTCTTCTCTCTTCAGCCAGGTAAAGGATCCTTAAAAAAAAGCCATAAAGTAGAAGCTATAAAAGGACAATGGATTTTAAAGTCTGCTGCTATATTTGGGCCTAATGCGGGAGGTAAAAGTAATTTTGTTAAAGCTATAGAACTAGGCAAGAAATTAGTACTTAGAGGAACTCGTACTGATGATCTGATTGATTATTATCCTTTTCGCCTCAGTTCAGACAGTAACAAAAAAGATACAACTCTTATTTATCATATTTTATGTAATAATAAAAAATATGAATATGGTTTTAAATATAATGCTGAACTAATCAAAGAAGAATGGCTCAAACAAATAACAAAGAAAACCGTTTATACGATTTTTCAAAGGAATGTAGAGAAATCTATATTTGATATATCGTATTTAATAAAACAAAACCCCAAAGAAGAAGAATCGCAATTTTTATCTTTTTTTGCCAAAGCTACCCCGCAACGCCAATTGTTTTTACATGAAGTACTAAGTCGTAATATCCGTGATAATGTATCAAATATTAATGACTTAGAGTCTGTTATAAATTGGTTTGCAAATTCACTAAAGGTTATATTCCCAGATACCCCTTACAAACAAGGAGTATTACTTGAAGCTGTTGATGACAATGACCTTAAACGAGGATTTGGAGCACTTCTTAGATATTTTAATACTGGTGTTGATGGAGTCAAGCTCATAGATGTTCAATTTGATAAACTTGGAATTCCACAAGATTTACAACGTGCAATAAAAACAGATTTGTCAAAATCTAATAGTGATGAAGCCTTTGGAACATTACGATTTGAAGACAATTTGTTCCTAATTAATTTCATTGAAAGAGAAATTAAAGCAAAAAAATTAATGACAGTACATAAAAAAATAGATAATGAGGGCATTGAACTATTCTCATTAGGAGATGAAAGCGATGGTACCAAACGTTTATTTGATTATATACCACTAATATTAGATTTAGTTCAAGGAGGAAAAGTTTTCATTGTAGATGAAATGGAGCGTAGCTTGCACCCTTCACTTATACAACAAATAATTAAATTATTCTATAAATATTCAGAAGGTACTTCTAGCCAACTAATATTTACGACTCACGAAAGTTCTCTGATGAATCAAAAGATTTTTAGAAAAGATGAGATATGGCTAATGAAAAAAAGTTCTAATGGTATCAGTTCTTTTGGCCGAATGGATGAATTATATAATGTTCGTTTCGATAAAATGTTACAAAACAGTTATCTAAATGGAGATTATGGAGCAGTTCCCAAGTTTGAGACTGAAGATGAATTAAAAAAACTGTTTGAAATACTTAAGTAATTTGTTTCTTTATAATAAAAAACAAATATGATTATAAAGCTTTTATTTACAATGACAGTAACAGCACCTACCTTTTTATCATTGGGACTTATTGGCATTGTGAAAAACTCTGATAAATATTTTGAAGCGTGGAATAGAATTCTCCAAAATTGTGAGGTTCCCATTAGCTTTGAATGGTGGGGAATAAGTATTAGCTTTCTATATATGTTAATTTGTCTTATTTGGATTGGAATATATCTCAAACACAAATCCTTAAAACAGAAAGAAAGTAAAACAATTAAAGTACAATCATATTCAATTATGTCACAAAGTGGTATTGACCAAGTATTATCATCAATAATTCCTTGGCTAACAATATTTGCAGATCAATTGGATTTTTTAGTATTGTTTATGTGTGTAGTTTTACAATGCTGCTTTATAACAATTGCGGGCTATAATAACAATAGCTATAACTTATTATGTTCTATACTAGGTTATCGTTATTACGAAGTTTATACTGAAGAAAACACATACATGCTTCTTTCGAAAAAATCTATTAGAAACAGAAATGAAATCAAAAGATTCGTAGAAGTAACAGATTACATGGGATTAATTATTAATAGTTAGCAGTATGAGTCAATTTTATGCATTAATGCCGGATAATACGATAAAACATATTTCTCTCAAAGAAGAAATAGTTGATGAGGTTAAAAATAAATTTATAGCTGGAGGTAGAGCTTTAAAGCCAGATGGTATAGAAGAGGATCTGTTTAATGGCGATATTACAAGTAGACGTGGAGAAAATATAACGTATGTATACTATAATTTACCTGAAGATTTTATTCGTATACCAGATAATCAGGCTGATATTTCAGTATATAATATAGCGGAAGATATACCTAAAAGTATATTTTGGTATGATAATGGAATATATTATTTTCAAGTTTTTAACAAAAAGAATCTGCTACAACGTAAGACTGTTTTACAGTTGGAAGTTGGAAACAAATTTACTAAAATGAGCCAATCAGCCTTTGTGATAGAAGATAAAATTCATGCAATTTATGAGGCTGGGAAATTATACTTTCAAAGTTATACAAGTGCAAATCAAATATTTTCCTTAATAGACTTTGTTACAGAGGCTACTGATGTAGAGATTGACGAATTTGGTAAAACAGAAGGTATTAATGTAAATGTGGAACATATTAAAAGTATAGCGAATGTTAAAACTCGTAGGTTGGTCAAATCGCTGTCTAAAACTGAAAATATAAAATTATTTATGCAAAAATCTCCTCGATCAAGAACAACTCTTTTAAAACAGTATGGAGTTAATGTGCAACTAGATGAAAATAAAAAGCTTTTATTGCCTACTAATAATGTTGCTGAATTGAATCGTATATTAGAGTTCTTGAATGAGGATATATTTAGAGGTGTCATAACAGATAATTTGTATCGTTCTAATTCTAAGAAAAAAGATAATTAAATATGTTAATAAATAATTGTCTTCACTATAAGCTCTTTACTTGTATTTCAAAATAAAACGCTATCTTTGTTCTATAATAGGAAATCGACTCCGCAAGACACTGCAAAATATTGCAAGCCTCCGGTGGAGCAATAGCGGGAGATTACTTCTTTAGCTAAAAGATACATCAAAGATATTCAGCCACTTATCGTTAGATTACGATTCCTGGTGGCACCACTTTGAAGAAAAGTAAAAGACAGTAAAATCCTGATTTCCAAGCGAAATTGGGATTTTTTGTTTTCCCTAGGTACGCAAAAAAAGCAAAATATTTCCTCTAGATTAGTTGTGTTTATTTATTATAATGCCTTTTATAGTATAAAAGCCGAATTGAAAATGAATATGATTCTCGTGTTAACCAGGCTAGGTTTTCCTTTTAGTAATGAATAATTAATGTTATAAAGAGATTGTGGAGAAGGTGGAGAATCTCAAGGAACATCGTGTGTAGAGAATGAAGTTGACTAAAATAAAGGAGATCTGTAATATCTGTAATTCCCTTCTTGTTTATTTACTTTGATGTATTCTTATTTTAAATCAGATAGAAATATGGCAAGTGTAAGAGTGAAATTTAAACCTTCTGCTGTAGAAGGAAAGGAAGGCGTTATCTATTATCAAATTATTCAGAATTGTGTTAGCCGCCAGTTAAAGACAGATTATCGGATATATTCAGAGGAATGGGATGAGATAGGAGGGAATATTTTGGTGAAAGCAACTGAACGAAGAAATTTTCTTCTTTCGTTGAATGTGTATATGAAAAGGGATTTAAAAAGATTGTATGTGATCATCGGGCGTTTGGATAAACTAAATATAAAGTATACAGCTGATGATGTTATTCGTTCGTTTCGAAATAAAATGGGGGAACAATCTTTTTTTAGTTTTATGAAAGAGATTATTATCCATCTGGAACAAATGGGAAAACTTCGTACGGCCGAAAACTATTCTTATACTTTAAATAGCTTTATGCAGTTTAGGCATTACGAAGATATATTTTTGTCGGAATTAGATTCTGATCTGATACAACTTTATGAAGCTTATCTTCTGAAAAAGGGTATCGTACGAAATACAAGTTCTTTCTATATGCGTATTCTCCGTACAGTATATAATAGGGCTTTGGAAAAGAATCTTGTCGAACAGCAAAATCTTTTTAAGCATGTGTATACAGGGGTGGATAAAACTGTTAAGCGTGCCATATCATTATCAGCAATCAAAAGAATAAAACAATTGGATTTGTCGATGCAGCCTCATTGGGATTTTGCCAGGGATATGTTTTTGTTTAGTTTTTATACCCGTGGAATGTCTTTTATTGATATGGCTTATCTGAAAAAGAATAATCTTCAGAATGGTTATTTGTTTTATCGTAGACGAAAGACCGGACAACAATTAGTTGTCAAATGGGAAAAGTGTATGCAGGAAATAGTTGATAAGTATCCAACTAGCGATCTTATTCCCTATCTTTTACCTATTCTTAAATATCCAGATCAGGATACTTATAAACTTTATAGAAATACCATGTCAAGCATAAACCGATATTTGAAAGTTATTGCAAGACTGAGTGAAATATCGATACCTTTAAGTTTATATTGTGCTCGGCATTCATGGGCGAGTGCTGCAAAAGATAAGAATATTCCGATTTCGGTTATCAGTGAAGGGATGGGACATGATTCTGAGATTACTACCCAGATCTATCTGGCTTCTTTGGATAATTCTATAGTAGATAAAGCAAATGCGCAAATATTGGATGATTTGTAGAAAGGAAATTGGTTGATAAGAGTTTTTGCTCCATAGAATTTATACGGGTGGAGACAACATAATTATAAATAGATTGTTCCTTTATAAGGGAAAAGATCGGAATCTATCTTTTAAAGACTCTTTATGAATTATATCGAGTGGTTAAAAAATGAAAAATGATAATTATTTAATATGTTTTATAGCATAGTTGTAGAAATAACTATTTATCTTTGCATCGAAATAAGACAATAAGAGAGTTTAGGTTTATTTAGTATTAATCAGTCTCAGGCGTGAGGCATAAAAACCAAAATGGATATGAATGAAAAAAATGAACAAGTAACGAAAACATTAGAAATGTTGCGTTATCAGGTGAAACGTTATCAGGCAATGAAGAATGGTTTGATGTGCCAGATGTTGAATACACAGATTCGTCGTTTGGAAAATTCGTTGAATCTTTCTACAGTTGCAGGTAATTAATTACAAGGGTTATAATAGGTAAAGTTTAAAGATTTATGAGGGAATCTCTTGCCACCGGAAAGGTTGGTAAGAGATAAAGAGGTCGGGAGCTTTCGAGTGCAAAATGCGGCACGAAGGAAGATCCTTTTTTTATGTCTGTATTTTTCTGGAGATTTTTTGTAGCTTTGTCTCAAATTTAATCAATTACACAAATAAAATATGAAACAAAAAGCTGCTTTATTTTGCCTTTCCTTGTTTATGGGTACTTCTTTGTGGGCTGAAAATGCCGAGAAAAAAGGAGTAGAATCAATCAATCGATTAACCGCCGAAGCTCATGTGGAATTTTTGGCGAGTGATGAGCTGCAAGGTCGTGAAGCCGGATTTTCCGGAAGTCGTATCGCTGGACATTATATTGTCTCTGTTTTGAAGTCGCTGGGTATTCAACCGGTAGGTGATTCATATTACCATCCGTTTGATGTCTATCATGCTGAGCGTCAGAAAAAGGGACAGCGGTGGCAGGTTGAGCCGGATTCGATTGTAAAATTGAAGAATGAAGTACATCAGAAATTATCATTGAAAAATATTCTGGGAATGATTCCGGGTAAGAACTCGGATGAATATGTAATTGTGGGAGCTCATTATGATCATTTAGGTATTGATCCGATGTTGGACGGTGACCAGATCTATAACGGTGCAGACGACAATGCTTCTGGGGTGTCTGCTGTTTTACAGATTGCTAGGGCGTTTTTGGCAACTGGGGAACAGCCGGAACGAAATGTGATCTTTGCTTTTTGGGATGGAGAAGAAAAAGGTCTGTTGGGATCACGTGCCTTTGTTCAAAGTTTTCCTGACATGAAAAAGGTAAAGGGATATTTGAACTTTGATATGATTGGACGGAATAGTGATGAATCAAATCCTGAGAATGTAGTATACTTTTATACGGAATCACATCCGGCTTTTGGTGAGTGGCTGAAAGAAGATATACAAAAGTATGGATTAAAATTAAAGCCTGATTATCGTCCTTGGGATCGTCCGGTTGGAGGAAGTGATAATACTTCGTTTGCTAAGTTAGACATTCCTATTATTTGGTATCATACAAACGGACATCCGGATTATCATATGCCTACTGATCATTCCGAACGTATCAATTGGAATAAATTGGTGGATATTACGAAGGCTTCTTTCCTGAATATGTGGAATATGGCGAATGAAAAAACTTTCTAGTAATAAGGTTGAATAGAATTCGTTAGATTCGTTTTTAAAACTCGTTGGAATTAAAATTGATTCCAACGAGTTTTAAAAATGATAATCAGAATGATGATTTGAATAAGGATATCATTTGATTCCGTTTTCTTCCAGTAATCCTAAAAGCTTGACAAGGGCTGTTTCGGAAGCTGCCTCGATGTTTCCGCTTCTATCGAAGGGGAAATGATGGCAATCTGCTACTACCTGATTTTTATAGGCTGCTGCAATCCAAACTGTTCCTACTGGTTTTCCGGGAACAGCTCCGCCTGGACCTGCTATGCCTGAAGTAGCAACAGCGCAATCACAGTTTAAAACACGAATAGCGCCTAATGCCATTTGTTCGACGACAGGACGACTTACAGCTCCAAACTTTTCCAGATCGGCAGCTGAAACACCCAAGACCTGTTGTTTCACTTCATTGCAATACGAAACGATTCCTCCTTTGAAATAAGCAGAACTTCCAGCCTGGCTCGTTATCTTGTGAGCAATTTTCCCTCCAGTACAGCTTTCTGCTGTTCCCATTGAGAGTTGATGTTTCTGAAGCAATATGGCTAATTCTTCTACAATCATATTTGTACTCTTGAAAATGGAGCGGCATCCATCGGACAAAATTCTTTGTCCATGTATTTATAATATCCTGTAATAGCAACCATGGCTGCATTGTCGGTTGTAAAAGAGAACTTGGGAATGTGTACTTTCCAACCATATCGTTTCGCATGATCAAGGAAGGCATCTCTCAAACCTGAATTGGCTGAAACGCCACCAGCAACAGCAACTTCTTTGATGTTTAAATCTTTGGCTGCCATTCGTAGTTTATGCATGAGGATGTCGATAACGGTTGCTTGAAGAGAAGCACATAAATCCTTTTTGTTCTTTTCAATAAAGTCCGGATCTTTCTGCAATTCATCTCTTAGCGTATAGAGGAATGACGTCTTTAGTCCGCTGAAACTATAATTGTAACCCGGAATATGCGGTTTACTGAAAGTAAAGGCTTTTGGATTCCCTTCGTTGGCAAGCCGATTGACAATCGGTCCTCCTGGGTATCCAAGTCCCATTACCTTGGCACATTTATCGAAAGCTTCACCAGCAGCATCATCAATGGTTTGTCCGATGACTTCCATGTCATTGTAAGCGTTTACTTTGATAATCTGAGAATTTCCTCCCGATACAAGCAGACATAAAAAAGGAAAAGAAGGAGCATGATTATCATCTTCACTTTCTTTAATGAAATGGGCTAAAACATGTGCCTGCAGGTGGTTTACCTCAATCATCGGAATACCTAACGCGGCAGAGAAACCTTTGGCAAATGAGGTTCCAACCAAAAGAGATCCCATTAATCCCGGACCACGGGTAAAAGCTATAGCATCAATTTGAGATTTGTCTATACCTGCTCTTTTGATCGCTTCCGAAACAACGGGAATAATATTTTGTTGGTGGGCACGCGAGGCTAATTCTGGAACTACACCACCGTATGCTTCATGTACGGCCTGACTGGCTATTACGTTAGATAACATAACACCGTCTCGAATGACAGAAGAAGAGGTATCGTCACATGAAGATTCGATACCAAGAATTGTTATACTCATATTCTCTTGTTTTTTTTGCAAAATAACGAAATCTATCGCGATATTGTTTTATTTTTGTCCTTAAATTTAATCGGAGGCGTTATTAAAGGACTAAAATACATAGTAATATTTTTGCTCTCGCTGGTTTGGATTCTCTATGTAGTGCCAAGCCTTTTGGTCAATATTCCGTTTGTGCAGAAAGAAATTGCAACGACGGCAACGCAAGAATTGTCTCATCGTTTAGGCGTGCCCGTGAAGATCGAACGCGTAGATATAGAGTGGTTCAATCGATTAGTGCTGGAAGGTTTATATTTGGAAGATCAACAAGGGAAGGTCCTGTTTAAGGCCAATCATGTGGCTGCCGGGTTTGATATTTTACCGTTGTTTGAGGGACGACTGACTTTCAATACGGTTCGATTGTTTGGTCCGCATGTCCATTTAAGTAGAAAGACAGCTTCAGATCCGTTGAATTTAAAGTTTGTGATAGATGCTTTTGCTTCAAAAGACACGCTGCCCAAAAAGAAATTGGATATCGACTTGCGGTTTAATACAGTCCTGATTCGTCAGGGACATTTTAGCTATGACGTGGAAGACGTTCCTGCGACTCCCGGGAAATTTAATGCCAAGCATGTAGATGTTCGTGATTTGAGTGCCAAGATCTCATTAAAGGCATTGAGGAAAGATAGTATTCATGCGCAAATAAAGAAGTTGTCTTTAACCGAAGGTTCCGGTTTCTCGTTGGATCGACTTTCGTTATCAGTCGTAGGAAATTCAGACAGCATTCATGTGAAGGATTTTAAGATCGCTTTGCCTCAAACTGATTTGCGGATATCAGAAGCTAAGGTGGATTTGACGGAAGTAGATAGTACTGCTTCTAATTTTATCGATAAGGCAGATCTGTCTTTACGGATTGCTCCTTCTCATGTTCGTCTCCAAGATTTATCGGCATTTGTTCCTGCTTTTCGGAATTTTACGGATTCTATTGAAATTTATGCCCAGGCAGATGGGCATATCAATCATTTTGGCTTGAAGAATCTGACTTTGCGGTATGGTAAAAAGATGCTTCTGGTAGGAAAGATGGATTTGAAAGGTATTACTCATCCTCAGGAAGCTTATGTCTATGGACAAGTCAGCAAGATGTACATAACGACTGTTGGGTTGAATGATTTGTTGAATAACTTCAGTAAGGATAGGGTACAGCTTCCTTCGCCTTTTGTAAAGTTAGGGACAATCAATTTTTCAGGAGAGATTTCCGGCTTCTTTGATAATCTGGTGGCGTACGGTAAGTTATCAACTGCAGTTGGTTCTTTGCAGACGGATTTGATCTTTGGACGTAATCATGAGAAAAAAGTTGCTGCGTTCTTGAAAGGACGTGTCTTGACAGACGAATTGAATTTAGGCGAACTGCTTGGAGAAAAATCCCAGCTGGGAAAGGCTCAATGTGGAATCGAAATTGATGCGAAACGTCCGGAAGGTGGACATTTCGCAGGAAATATTCAAGCGAATGTAGAAAGACTGGACTATAAGGATTATACATATCAAGATATCCGATTAGCTGGAAACTTCAGACGAAATGCTTTTGATGGAAGTTTGCAAGTAGAAGATCCGAATGTATCGTTATTGGTAAATGGACTTGTAGAGAGCAAACGAGAAAATACGGTGGTAAACCTGTCTATCGATCTGGAACACTTTAAGCCGGATAAACTTCATTTATTGGATAAATTTGAAGAACCTGATATTTCGTTTGCCCTGAATGCGGATTTTGTCGGGAATAATATTGATAATGTAGTTGGACGAATCGATGTGGATGATTTGTCGTTTAAGACACAACCAGATAGTTTCTATTTGAAGAAGTTGTCGGTCGAGGCGGGAACGGAGAATGGATTGCGTCAGTTAAAGATTGCTTCCGATTTGATTAATGGAGAAGTAAAAGGGGCTTATTCGTTTGGTACAATTGTACCCAGTTTTATGAATACCCTGAAAGGATATATTCCGGCATTGATTAATGCAAAACAAATGTCTGGGAAGTTCGATGCGAATGACTTTACCTTATTGTTGACCATAGAGAATACAGAGGCTTTAAGCCATACATTGAAATTGCCGGTCACCATGATTCAACCTGCGCGAATAGCCGGTTCTTATAATAACTCGTATAATAAGTTCCGTTTCGAGGCTTATTTACCCCAGTTCCAATTGGGAACTTCCAACTTTGAAGGTGGTTATGTACATTGTAGTAATCCGGGAGAGAAGATGGATTTGGCTTTGAAAGCTACTCAATATAATGCGAAAGGTCTTCGGAATTATTTGGATTTACACTTGGATGCGAAGGATGATTGTGTGAATACATTCGTGAAGTGGAACAACAACAAAGAACGGCGTTTTAGTGCGGACTTATCGGCTACTACTTGCTTTGTGATGGAAGAGCCGGAAGAAGATGCTGCAGATTCCAAGCCGGTCTTAAGAACAGAAATAGCCTTGCATGAAACACCTTTAGTGATTAACGATACGACTTGGTATGTTCGTCCTTCATCCGTGACTTTGCGGAAAGGGAAAATTGGTATCGATAATTTTGAAGTAGAACGTGGTTCACAATATGTGCATCTGAATGGTACGGTATCTCAAGATGTAACAGATACCTTAAAATTGGATTTGAATAACTTCGAACTGGGATATATCTTTGATATCCTGAATATCGAGAATGTCAAATTTACCGGGAAAGCTACCGGTCAGTTTAATATTTGTGACCTTTACAGCAGTCGGATGCTAAGTACGGATTTGGTGATTCCTGATTTCTCTTTCAATGATGTACGGTTAGGTCGCCTCAATTTGTTTAGTGAATGGGACGATGCACAACGTGGTATTTTGATGTTGGGAAGTATCTATAAGAATGATTCAACGTGGACTGATGTAAGTGGATATATCTATCCGGTACGGACGCCAGAACGGGAACCTGGATTGTCTTTACATTTTGATGCTAACGACATTAATATTGCCTTCTTACAGCCTTTTATGGAGAAGATAGTTCAGCATGTGAAAGGACGGGGATTCGGAAAAATCCATCTTTTTGGTCCATTTAAGGCCTTGAATGTGGTAGGAGATGCTTATGTGGCTGATGGTGGTATGGGCATTGGTTTCTTAAATACTTATTATACATTCTCGGATTCCATTCATTTGGATACAACAAGTATCCAGATACGTAATCTGGCCTTTTATGATAAGTTTAATCATACCGGTCATGTGGATTTGCGAGTGAATCATGCCCATTTCAAGAACTTCGATTACCATGTCAATGTTCAGGCGAATAATATGTTGATGTATGATGTTCCTGAAAAACAGAATCCGCTGATTTATGGTCAGGTGTATGGCACAGGAACGGCTGCGATTAATGGAAATGGACAGGTGACGAATTTCGATATCAACATGCAGAGTCGTCCTAACACTCATGTGTATCTCAATTTTATGGGTAATTCGACAGCTTCTGAGTACGATTTCATCACTTTCGTTGATAAGAAGAAGTTACGCGAAGAGGCTTTGCTTCGTGAAGAGGCCGTGCGTGATTCAATTGCCGGAGAGTTGTTTGCCAGTGAGGAAGGATCAGATTTGCGCATGAACTTCCTGTTGGATATTACACCTGATGCCAATATAGAGCTGATTATTGATCCGAATGCCGGCGACCGTATCAAAGGTTATGGAAGCGGAAGTATGCAGATACAATACGGTACGCGCTCGGATGTCCGCATCTTTGGTAATTTCGGAATAGAGAGCGGTAATTACAACTTCAGTTTGCAGCAGTTGATCCATAAGGACTTTAAAATACGGGATGGCAGCATGATCAGTTTCAATGGCGACCCGTTTAATGCCAATCTGGACATCAATGCTATTTATAATGTAACAGCTAATCTGAGCGACCTCGACCAAAGCTTGGCTTTGGAAAGTGCTCGTACGAATGTTCCAGTCAACTGTGTGCTACAGTTGAACGGAATGTTACGTCAGCCCAGTATTTCGTTTGACCTTGAATTACCCGGTTCGAATGAAGAGTTGGAACGCCAGATGAAGAGTTTGATCGATACCGATGATATGATGACGCGTCAGATCATCTATCTTTTGGTTTTGAATAAATTCTATACGCCCGAATATACGGGTGCACAAAACTCGAACAATTTTACAGCTGTGGCTTCATCTGCTTTGTCGTCTCAGATTTCCAGCTTGCTGAATAACATAACAGACAAAGTACAGATCGGAACGAACATTCGTGCCAGTGAGGATGGCATTACAGATACTGAAGTCGAGATGTTGCTTTCGAGTCAGCTTCTTAACAACCGGCTCATCTTTAACGGTAACTTCGGGTATAAGAATAATCCGACCCAAAAGAATGCTATTATCGGCGAGTTTGACCTGGAATATAAGCTGACCCGAAGCGGAGAGATTCGCCTGAAGGCTTACAATCACGCCAACGACATGTATCAGTATTTGAAACAAGCCCTTACGACACAAGGTGTGGGTATCATGTTCAAGAAAGACTTTACGCGCTTCTCGGAGTTGTTCCAGCGCCGGCGTCGTCTGTTACCTCCTCCGTTGCCTGCCGATTCTGTGTCTGCACCGGTTGTACCTAAAGATTCTGTCCGCTAAAAAGTATTCCGAAAAACGTGCAAAATGCGAGAAAGACCTCTTTCTTTGGCTTTACACGACTTGCAGAGTGCGGGAAAGACCTCTAAATCGTTTCTCGCAGATGTGCAAAGTGTGAGAAAGACCTCTTTCTTGGGTTTTGTACGACTTGCAGAGTGCAAGAAAGACCCCTAAATCGCTTCTCGCAGACATGCAAAGTGTGGGAAAGACCTCTTTCTTGGATTTTGCACGTTTTTTGAAGTATATTTTATGCCTCTTTCATTTGGTATGCCTGCTTTACGGATAGGTTCGGATTCTTTTTTTACATTTGCAGCCGGAAAAATAAGGTGGAAACAATGAGAAAATGGATTCTTTTGCTGGTTTGGATAGGAGCAGCCTGTACGGTAGGAGCACAGCTTGATGCAAAGCTGTATCGTTCGGAAACGAAGATTGACTCAATGAATCAGGGAAAATGGCTGGTAGAAGTGGATAATATTACTTACTTCAAGGACAATGAATACGATGGTAAATTGCAGAAAGGCTATTCGTTACCCGGTTTCTGGTTGCAACCGAAGATGGTGTATTATCCTTTACCGAATGTTAAGTTGGAATTAGGTGCTCATTTATTACATTATTGGGGCGCGTTCAATTATCCTTATACGGCTTATCAAGGTATTGCAGAATGGGATAGTCCGACGTATCAGAAAGGATTTCATGTTTTGCCGTGGTTGCGGGCGCAAGTTGATTTAGGAAAATGGTCGCTTGTGTTTGGTGATATTTATGGAAAGAGTAATCATCGGCTGGTAGAGCCTTTGTACAGTTCGGAATTAAACTTGACAGCCGATCCGGAAGCTGGTTTGCAGGTTCTTTTCTCGTCTCGCCATTTTGATATGGATGTATGGCTGGACTGGCAAAGTTTTATCTTCCGTAATGATGTACATCAGGAAGCTTTCCTGCTTGGTTTGTCATCACGGCTTAAGCTGAATGAAGAAGAAAGTCCGTTTCATGCCTATATGCCTTTGCAAGTTATGGTACAGCATCGAGGAGGTGAGATTGATACGATTCATGTGAATTCAGTTCAGACATATCTATGTGGAGCGATAGGTGCCGGCGCTTATTGGAATCTTCCGCATCCGGTTGTCAAACGGGTAGGAGTGGAAGCCGATTTTGTCTATTCCTGGCATGAAACAGTCTTGAACTGGGGAAAAGGATATTATCTGAAAGCTTATACTGATCTGAAAGACTTGCGTGTTAAGGCTGCGTGGTGGACAAATAACTCCTATGTTCCGTTGTTGGCCAATCCATTCTTTAATACTATATCTGTTGATGAACCGGGAACGATGTTTGATTCAACAGGGATGTTTTGCTTGGGCTTGGAATATGCCCGTCGGTTAGGAGCAGGAATCACATTGGGAGCTGATGCTGATTTCTATTTGCACAAGCAATACCGCCGGGCTGCATTAGGCGAAGACTGGAGTATCAGACCGATGAGCTACAGCTTCTCTGCCGGAGCTTATTTGCGGGTGAATCCGTCCATCTTGATCAAGCAATTCAAGAAAGAATAGGAGCTCAATTACCTATTTTTATGTTTTTTCAGAAATTCGCTTCAATATATTTGTAATAGTCGTTTATTCGCCTTATCTTGTAGCAAGAAATAAATGATATCAAATACTGAAGCGAATGATCTCTAATAATGACATATTTAAAGTCGTCCACAATGATTTGCATCCTCAACCTGGTCGTTTGTTGATTTCAGAACCTTTCTTGCGTGACGCCTATTTCCAGCGTTCGGTTGTCTTGTTGGTCGAGCATTCAGGAGATACAGGATCAATGGGATTCATCCTGAATAAAAAGACGGAACTGACTATCAATATGCTGTTTCCTGAACTTGAACATCTGCCGGAAACCCCAATTTACCTGGGTGGTCCTGTTGCTTCGAACCGTTTGTTCTTTGTTCATTCATTGGGCAATGCGGTTATTCCGAATTCATTTCCTATTAACGATCACCTTTATTTTGATGGCGACTTTGATGCGTTGCGGGATTATATGCTTTCAGAACATAACTTTGTGGATAAGGTGAAATTCTTCATCGGATATTCCGGTTGGGGAAAAGGACAGTTGAAGGATGAAATCAAGGCTAACTCTTGGGCCGTAGGACATTCCGATGATCAGCGGGTATTTGAAGATGCCGGTGAAGCATTCTGGAAATATACTGTTGTTAATTTAGGTGAACAGTACAAGCCTTGGATTCAATTTCCGAAAGATCCGTTCTTGAATTAATAACCTTTTACCTTGCGTTGATCCGTTGCAAGACCAAGACGTCTTTGTATCCTTCTGTTGTATGCAGCCAGTCTTTAAGGGTTCCTTGAATGCTAAATCCGCTTGTCAGGAATAATTGCAGACTGGCTTTGTTGTGTGCCGGAATGTGTACATATAATTGATGTAGCTTCAAGAATGAAAAGCTATATTCCAACATCAGGTTGAGTGCTCTTCTTCCTATTCCTTGATGCTGGTAATCGGGATCAATCAACATGCCCATGGCAGCCCGACTATGATACGGATCGAAATTGAAGAGATCCATCATACCGGCAGCTTTCTGGTCTTTCTGGTGCTCAATGATGAGCCGCAGTTGCTTCAGGTCATAAATATCCCGGTGCGATTCAGCAATGTATTCCCGCAATACATATTTGGAAAAGGGCGCTAATGTATCGCCTACTTCCCATAAGTCGGCATTGTTTTCCCATCGGTATAATACTTCCAAGTCTTCCGGCTCAATGGCTCTTAGTTGGATCAGGTCGTCTCGTAGTAATGTCATGCTACAATTATTTTCCGGGTGAAACAAATAAATTATGTTCTCGATGGAAGATGTGATAAGTCATCTGCTTGTTTGGCATCAGATCCATGAGCAGGAACATCTGTTCGAAACGGGTATCCGGATAAACAAATACAATATCGGTAAAACGTTTCATCTGGTTCTTCCGACAGATAGCTGCTGTGATTCGCTCTTCATTTAAGTCCCATAAGTTGATATGTTCACATGTTGGGAACTTTTGGGCGATTGTTTTCTTGGTCTCTTCCAATGATTCTTTCCGGCAAACAACCAATATGCGGCGATGTCTGGGTGTAGCAGACCTTTTACCTTTTATATTGCTGAGCGAAGCCAGACCGGCTCTGATCATAACCGCAGCTTTGACTGCTCCATTCAATAGCGGAGATGACTGAGCGTAATGTTTCCGATAGAAGATCAACATGGCTCCGTAAAACCGTTGAAGGAAACGATAGGATAACTTCTGTGTGCTTTCTCCTTTGTAATGCAACATCCGTTCCGGCATGTAGAAGTTTTTGTATCCTCCCTGAATAAAACGATAGGAAAGATCAATGTCCTCGCCATACATGAAAAAGTCTTCGTCTAATAATCCGATCTTGTCGAGGGCTTCGTGACGCATTAACATGAAGGCTCCGCAGAGAACATCCACTTCGTGTTGTTCGTCGGGTGAAAGATACGGTAAAGCATAGCTGGCATACTTCGGCGAGTTGGGAAACAGTTTGGATAATCCGAATAACTTACAGAATGAAACCCAAGGTGTCGGGAAGGAACGTTTACTCTCAGCCAGGAATATTCCATTGCCGTTAATCATCTTCAGTCCTAAGGCTCCGGCTTCGGGATGATCTTCCATAAAGAAGTAAAGACTTCGCAGGGATTCTTCGCCAATGACGGTATCGGGATTCAGTATCAAAACATATTCTCCTTTACAGATCCGGAGTGCCTGGTTATTGGCTTTGGCGAAACCTACATTCTCAGTGTTTTCAATGAATGTAACTTCCGGAAACAACGGACGCAGGTATTCAACAGACTGATCTGTCGAATGGTTATCCACTACATAAATATCTGTTTCGAGTCCTTGCGTGGCAGCCCGTACTGAATACAGACACTGTTGCAGGAAATATTTGACATTATAATTGACAATAACAATAGATAACTGAGTCTCGTACATGCAGAAAACCGATTAATTAAAGTTTGATAGCATCATTGAAGCTGGTCCGATTCAAGATGGAACGGCCCAAGGTTACTTCGTCGGTGTATTCGATTTCATCTCCAATGGAAACTCCACGGGCAATGACACTTATCTTTACATCGAATGGAGATAGCTTACGGTAGATGAAGAAATTGGTCGTATCTCCTTCCATTGTCGTACTCAAGGCCAGGATCACTTCTTTTACTTCTCCTGTCTTGACACGTTCTACCAGACTGTCTATTTGCAAGTCGCTGGGACCAATACCATCCATAGGAGAAATGATTCCGCCCAAGACATGATAAACTCCGCGAAACTGTCCGGTGTTTTCGATCGCCATGACTTCTTTAATGTTCTCCACTACGCACACCAATGAATGGTCGCGTGCCGGATTGGCACAGATTGAACAAATATCTTCGTCGCAGATGTTGTGGCAGACCCGGCAATATTTGATCTCACGCCGCAAGTCCACGATTGCTTTGGCAAAACTTTCTGCATACGGTACGTCCCGGCGCAGAATGTGTAAAGCCAGTCGAAGAGCCGTTTTCCGGCCGACTCCGGGTAAAGATGCCAGTTCATTGACGGCATTCTCCAATAAAGCAGAAGGATATTTGTTGTTCATGAATGGAAAACAGCTATAAATCGTATGAAAAATCAATCATTGCCGTATCCGTCATCATTCAGACGACACACGGCAATGATTGAGTAGGAAAGGATAATCTGCAAAGATTATTGTTTACCTTCCGTTGTAACTTCTTTGTTGATCTTCTTGATCAGACCCTGCAGTACAGCACCCGGACCTAATTCGATAAAGTGAGTAGCTCCATCGGCGATCATGTTCTGAACAGACTGAGTCCAGCGAACCGGAGCTGTCAGCTGAGCAATCAAATTAGCCTTGATGGTATCCGGACAAGTTTCACCTTTTGTACTTACGTTCTGATAAACCGGACAAGACGGAGCTTTGAATGAAGTAGCTTCGATGGCTGCAGCCAGTTCTGCGCGTGCCGGTTCCATTAACGGAGAATGGAAGGCGCCACCTACTTTCAGCTTCAAGGCGCGTTTAGCACCAGCAGCCAGCATCTTTTCGCAAGCAGCATCGATACCCGGAATTGTTCCTGAAATAACTAATTGTCCCGGGCAATTGTAATTGGCGCAAACTACTACTTCGTCTTGAATGCTTGCACAGATTTCTTCAACCTTTGCATCCGGCAAAGCCAATACAGCTGCCATTGTTGACGGTGTCTTTTCACAAGCTTTCTGCATTGCCATGGCTCGTTTTGAAACCAATACCAAACCATCTTCGAACGATAAAGCTCCGGCTGCAACCAATGCAGAGAATTCTCCTAAGGAATGACCTGCAGTCATATCCGGCTGGAACTCTTCGCCCAATGTTTTAGCCAGGATCACGGAGTGAAGGAAGATAGCAGGCTGAGTAACTTTCGTTTGTTTCAAATCTTCATCTGTACCTGCGAACATCAGATCCGTAATACGGAATCCCAGAATATCGTTCGCTTTTTCAAACATCTCTTTAGCAAGAGAATTGTTGTCGTACAGGTCTTTGCCCATACCTACAAACTGCGCGCCCTGACCGGGGAATACATACGCTTTCATGTTTCTTAATAATTTTCTAATTTTAGTTTTTTAAGACGGCACAAAGGTAATAAATTTCGAATAATGTGGGTATAATTCATTTCAAATAGTATCTTTGTGCCCGTTAAAGATTTATTAATAGATTATTTTTAATGTAATAATATCATGGACAATTTACTATTTATTGGAAATTTGGGAACAGGCGAAATCATTATTATCGCTTTAATTGTGCTTTTGTTGTTTGGTGGTAAGAAAATTCCTGAACTGATGAAAGGTCTGGGTAAGGGAGTGAAGAATTTTAAAGACGGCGTTAAGGGCTTAGAAGAAGATATCAAAGTTGACGATACGGAAAACAAAGGTAAGTAAGAAAGATGGAACAACAAGATGAAATGTCATTCTGGGATCACCTGGAAGAACTTCGTTGGACCTTATTTCGCATCATTGTAGCTCTATTTATCTTTGCTATTGCCGGTTTCTCGGTAATGCCGTGGTTGTTTGACAATGTGGTGACGGCTCCTTGTTATTCTGATTTTATTACGTACAGGGAAATGTGCAAGATCAGTTCGGTTCTTTCCGTTCTGCCTGATTTTTGCAATGATGATTTCCATGTGAATATTGTCAATATCAAGTTGGCGTCGCAGTTTTTTACCCACATGACGACTTCGTTCTGGCTGGCTCTTTTACTGACATTCCCGTATATGATGTACGAGATCTGGAAGTTTATCAGTCCGGCTTTGTATGAGAACGAAAAGAAAAACGTCCGCTGGGTATTTATGTGCGGTACAATCATGTTTTTCGTTGGTTGTGCTGTCGGTTACTTCCTGGTGTTTCCGATGACGCTTCGGTTTTTGGCTACTTATCAGTTGAGTGAAGCGATTGTCGAGCAAGTATCTTTGGATTCGTATATGGACAATTTCCTGATGCTTATTTTTGTGATGGGAATCGTCTTTGAGATGCCGCTCGTGTCGTGGCTTTTGTCGCAGGTTGGTGTGTTGAACCGCTCATTCTTCCACAAGTACCGCCGGCATGCCATTGTCGCTTTGTTGGTAGCTGCTGCCTTTATTACGCCAAGTAGCGATCCGTTTACGTTGGGTATCGTCTTTTTCCCGCTTTATGGGCTATATGAGTTGAGTGCATTCTTCGTAAAGAAAGCACCGAAAGAAGACGAGGAAGAAACGGCGCTCGAAACGGAATAAAAACAATAAAGTTCATTTATCTGAATAGAAAGGTCGCTTCGGCAGATTGAATCTCTGTCGGGGCGATCTTTTTTTTGTCGGTAACTTTCGTATAAATCCGTTGATCCTTATTGCTTTTCTCGTTACAAACTATATCTTTGCATACAGGATGTTATCTTTCCTCCGATCGAAGGAAAGGTGTCCTTCGGCCGGAGGAACAGTGTCCCCCGATCGGAGGAAACCCATCCTTCGACCGGAGGAAGGATAAGGTCTCATTGGTTTTAACATAAATCTCCGTTAGGCGGGTATTAGTTTCCCGGCAGGAAACAGACAACGGTACGGAGGAATAAACAGAAAGGAAGGGGAATAATGACAGCAAATTACAAGTTGGTAAAGAATTTGACTGCCCGTAAATCGGACGGAAAGGTATTATATCATGCGCGTTTTGCTCCTGAAATGACGGTCCGTTCAGGTGAACTGATCGATCAGGTACGCGAGCGGACGGCTTTGTCGCCAGCCGATTTGAAGGCGGCTTTGCAAGTGTTGCAGGATCTGATTGTCGAGTCGTTGAATAACGGCCGGAATGTAGAGCTTGAAGGGATAGGGACTTTCAGTGCCGTTCTGACGCATCGTCCGCTCGAAGACAAGAAAGTTCGGGCCGAATCCATTCGTTTTCGGGATGTTCATTTCCGGTCGTCGGGCAAGTTGCGTGAACGTTTGCGTACGATGTCGTTGAGGCGGGTGGACGAAGAAACGCCTTCGGGACTGACGGATACCGAGCGGGAAGAACGTACCTTGGCTTATTTGCAGGAACATCCTCATATCACTGGAAAGGAATATGCTTCGCTCAACGAATGCGGACGCAACAAAGCCTCGGTCGATTTGCGCCGGATGGTTGAAGAAGGGAAGCTGCGCCGCGAACGTTTTGGCGGGATGTGGTTGTATTCCATCTGATTTTTCTATACATTTGCAAAGATGAAAACTATAAACAATTAATACATTCATAAGCATGAAACACAAATATGCTTTCTGGTTCGCCTTGCCGTTGTGCATGGGGCTGGCGTGTACACCTGCACCTCAAGAAAAGGTTGAGGAAGATTTGATCGGATATACGAATCCGATGATCGGTACAGACTTTACCGGAAATACCTATCCGGGAGCTCAGGTACCGTTTGGTATGGTGCAATTGAGCCCGGACAACGGATTGCCGGGTTGGGACCGTATCTCCGGTTATTACTATCCGGATTCGACAATTGCCGGATTTAGCCATACACACCTTTCAGGAACAGGTGCCGGTGACTTATATGATATTTCCTTTATGCCCGTCACGAATCCGTATAAGACGGGGGCAGAACCGTTGGGAATTTATTCTTCGTTCTCGCATAATGACGAGTCGGCTTCTGCCGGATATTACCGGGTATTACTGAAAGACTATAATATTAATGTAGAACTGACGGCCACAGAGCGTTGCGGTATCCAGCGTTATACCTTCCCCGAGGCGGAATCGTCTATCTTCTTGAATCTGAAGAAAGCGATGAACTGGGACTTTACCGCCGATTCGCATATCGAAGTAGTCGATTCGTGCACCATCCGCGGATATCGCCATTCATGGGGCTGGTCGCCGAAGCAATACATCTATTTCCAAACCCGTTTCTCCCGTCCGTTTGATGCCTTCCAGCTGGATACAACCGCCATCACGACGAAGGACAAAGGACGTATCGGTACGGCAGCCGTTGCCCGTTTTGATTTCAAGACCAAGCAAAACGAAGAAATTCTGGTAACGACAGCACTGTCGGGTACCAGTATGGAAGCTGCGGCCCGCAACCTGGAAGCCGAAGCTCCGAAGGATGACTTCGATTTCTATATGAAGCAGGCTCAGGAGAATTGGACGAAAGAACTGGCGAAGATCGAGGTGACATCTGATGATGCCGATAAGAAAACGATTTTCTATACAGCCATGTATCATGCGATGCTGGCACCGACAATCTATTCGGATGTAGATGGTTCGTATTTTGGTCCGGACGGACAAGTACATCAGGCTGAAGGATGGACAAACTATTCGACTTTCTCTTTATGGGATACGTATCGTGCTTCTCATCCGTTGTTTACTTATCTCCAGCCGGAGCGGGTAAGCGATATGATTCAGTGCTTCCTTCATTTTTATGAGCAGCACGGAGCACTCCCGCTGTGGAACCTGTATGGTTGGGAGACCGATATGATGATCGGTTATCATGCGGTTCCGGTAATTGTGGATGCTTATCTGAAAGGAATTGGCGACTTTGATCCGGTAAAAGCCCTCGAAGCTTGCGTGACAACGGCCAACCGGGATGATTATCGTTCGATCGGTTTCTATAAGGAAAAAGGATATGTGGCAAGTGATCAGGAAAACTGGTCAATGTCGAAGACAATGGAATATGCTTACGATGATTATTGCATTGCCCGTATGGCAGAAGCGATGGGAGAAAAGGAGATTGCCGACGAGTTCTATCGCCGTTCGCAAAACTATAGAAACGTATTCAATCCGGAGACTTCGTTCATGCAGCCGCGTGATTCGAAAGGAAACTTTATCCCGAACTATGATCCGGAAGCCTATATCGAGGATATTTGTGAAAGTAATGGATGGCAATACTATTGGTCGGTTGCCCATGATATCGATGGCCTGATTGAACTGACCGGAGGAGAAGCCCGCTTTGCCGAACGTCTGGACAGTATGTTCACGTATGAAACGACTGACAAGAGCAAGCTGCCGATTTTCAGTACCGGTATGATTGGCCAGTATGCGCATGGCAACGAACCGGGTCATCATGTGATTTATTTATACAATCGGGTAAAGCAGCCTTGGAAGACGCAGCAATATGCAGCTCAGGTAATGCATACCTTATATAAGAATACGCCAGACGGTATTTGCGGTAACGAAGATTGCGGACAGATGTCATCGTGGTATGTATTTAGTGCCATGGGATTCTATCCAGTAGATCCGATAAGCGGACAATATGAAATCGGTTCGCCGATCTTCCCCGAAGTGAAGATGTATTTGGCAAACGGCAAGACCTTTGTTGTCCGGGCAGAGAATGTGAGTGATGAAAATATCTATATCCAGTCGGTTACAGTAAACGGACAGCCATACAACAAGAGTTATATTACCCACGAGATGATTATGCAGGGCGATACGATTCATTTTGTTATGGGCAACAAGCCGGGTCCCGTTTGGTATGAATAAGATAACGTATAGTTTAATATAAAATACATGTTAGATTTAATCTGTTTGATAGGAGGATTGGCGCTTATTCTGATAGGCGCCAATGCATTGACCGACGGCTCGGCAGCCGTGGCAAAGAAATTCCGGATTTCGGATTTGGTAATTGGTTTGACCATTGTGGCTTTTGGTACATCAGCCCCCGAATTGGTCATCAGTTTGTTGTCGTCCATCAAAGGCAGTGCGGAAATGGCTATCGGTAACGTAGTCGGAAGTAATATCTTCAATATTCTGATGATTATTGGTTGTACAGCTTTGGTTTTGCCTATGAAAGTAGGCGAGGGCACGATGAGTAAGGAGATACCGCTGGTTATCCTATCGTCGTTTGTCTTGGCTTTCTTTGCCAACGACATTTTATTAGACGGCGGGTCGGTGAATGTCATCAGTCGGATTGATGGTTTGGTATTGTTGGCTTTCTTCTTGATCTTCATGCGTTATACCTTTGCCATTGCCCGCAACGGATCGGATACTGAATCCGGTGAAGAGCAGAAGATCAAAGAGATGCCGGGTTGGAAATCCGCTTTGTTTATCCTGGGTGGTTTGGCCGGACTGATTGGTGGCGGACAATTGTTTGTAGAAGGTGCCAGTGGGATTGCCCGTTCGTTAGGCGTCAGTGAGTCCATCATTGGTTTGACATTGGTAGCCGGTGGAACTTCTTTACCCGAATTGGCAACCTCTATCACGGCAGCTTTGAAGAAGAACTCGGGTATAGCCATTGGAAACGTGATTGGTAGTAATTTATTCAATATCTTCTTCGTACTGGGTTGTAGTGCAAGCGTTTCTCCGCTGCCGATGGGGAATATCAATAATGTAGATGTAGCCGTATTGATCGGTTCTTCTCTGCTATTCTGGCTGGTTGGCTGGTTCTTCAAGAAACGGACCATCACCCGTATCGAAGGCGCTTTGCTGGTGGTTTGTTATGTGGCTTATACTGCTTATTTGATCTCTCAGCAGGCGAGTGTCTGAATGAATAGCCATGAAAAACAATCAGCCCATCAGGTTAGGTCTGGAAGAGATTAACCGCTTTCAGATAGATATGCGGAATAAGAACCGCATTCTGTTGCCGGAGTTCGGCATACTGAATGCGGTAGATGAAGAGATCCGTACGCGGATGGTTCGTGGACTGCCGTATCGGTTAACGGAAGGGCGTATCGTCTTGCTCTTGAAGGGAGAAGGTATTATGCATGTCCGCTTGCAGACTTTCCATGTAAAAGCTCCGGCTGTTGTTATCCTTTCGCCGGGCGTAATTGCGCAGATTGAGGATATATCCAAAGCCGAGCAAGTACGATTCTTGGTTTTCCAGAATGATTTTATCTGCGAGCCCAAGCCTTCCGATTTGCTGCAGAAGTATTTGAACGGGATGCTGAATGTATTTCTTCCCTTGAAAGAGGAAGAAGCACTTTGTGTGGAGTAATATTATCAGACGATTTGGCAAACCTTGCAGACCAAAGGCTGGCAACGGGAGGTAATCCGTCACTTGGTATTTGGTTTGTTTCATTATTTGTCCTGCCTGTTGCAAGAACAGATGCTGTACGAAGAGAAACATCAGTCGCGGCAGGAGCAAGTATTCAATCAGTTCATCCAGTTGGTCAATCAATATGCCAGTCAGGAACGGAATGTATCTTTCTATGCCGACAAGCTATGTCTTACTCCTCGGTATCTGAACAGTCTGATTCGGCAAGCCAGCAACCGGACGGTGATGGACTGGATTAACGAAGCCGTTATTATCGAGGCGAAAGTCTTACTGAAATACAGCAACAAACTGATTTATCAGATAGCTGATGAGTTGAATTTTCCCAATACCTCTTTCTTCTGCAAGTTCTTCAAACGGATGACTGGAATGACTCCGCTGGCCTATCAAAAGAGTTGAACCGTATGGATCCGCGTTGGATTTTTCCCGACAAAAGACAACAAATCCCGAAAATAATTTGTTCCTTTATAGAGTAAAATAAATAATACATCTTAAACAATAATATGATGAAAACAAATTTAAGTTCGCAAATTACGTTGACACGCATTCCTACCCGGTATTATCGTCCGGAAAATGCGTTTGAACATTCGGTACTGACCCGTTTGGAAAAAGTGCCGACTACTATTTACGAATCGATGGAAGAAGGCTCGTTTGCCGTTGCCAAAGAGATAGCTGCCCAAATCCGGAAGAAACAAGAGGCTGGACAGAAGTTTGTACTGGCGTTGCCGGGTGGCCGCTCTCCGGAAAGTGTTTACAAGGAGCTGGTACGGATGCATAAAGAGGAACAGTTGAGTTTCCGTCATGTCATCGTTTTCGTTGAATATGAGTTTTATCCATTGTCATCATCTACGAGCGGAGTTGTGAACCGTTTGAAAGCCGAGTTATTTGATCAGGTTGATATATTGCCGGAGAATATTTATTATCCCGATGGCCGTATGCCTAAAGATGCTATTCTGGAGTTCTGCGCCCAATACGAAGAGAAGATACAACAAGTCGGAGGTATCGACTGTATGTTGTTGGGAATAGGCTCAAATAGTAATATCATGTTTAACTCAGCTGGTACATTACAGAGTTCACGTACCCGGATGGTATTGCTGGAAGGTGCGTCTCGTAAAGAGGCTGCTGCTACGTTTGCTTCGACCGATAATGTTCCGGCTGGTATCATTACGATGGGAATCTCGACGATGCTGAAGGCTCGCAGTGTTATTCTGATGGCTTGGGGTGATGAAAAGGCGGCTATTATGAAGGAAACGATCGAAGGAAAGATCAGCGACGGTACTCCTTCTACTTATCTGCAGATTCATCAGAATGCGAAAGCGATCGTTGATCTGTCGGCCGCTTATAGCTTGACGCGTATCAGTCATCCTTGGTTAGTGACAAGCTGCGAATGGGATAATAAGTTGATTCGTCGTGCCATTGTCTGGTTATGCCAGAAAACCGGTAAGCCGATCCTGAAACTGACCAACAAGGATTATAGTGAAAACGGCTTGGGTGAATTATTGGCTTTGTATGGTTCTGCCTATAATGTAAATATCAAGATCTTCAACGATATTCAGCATACGATTACAGGTTGGCCGGGCGGAAAGCCGAATGCTGATGATACCGATCGTCCGGAACGGGCTACTCCATATCCGAAACGTGTATTGATCTTTAGTCCGCATCCCGATGATGATGTGATTTCGATGGGTGGAACCTTCCGTCGTTTGTGCGATCAGCATCATGATGTGCACGTAGCTTACCAGACTTCAGGAAATATTGCCGTAGGTGATGAAGAAGTGGTTCGCTATTGTGAATATCTGCGTGATGTATGCAGCAAGTATTCTCCTTCGGATACAACAATCAAGGATAAAGCGGATGAGATTATCCGTTACCTGCGTTATGAAAAGGTGGAAAATGACGCAGCCGAACGTCCGGATGTTCTCTTTATGAAAGGCACCATTCGTCGGGAAGAAGCGCGCCATGCCTGCCGTTATACAGGTATCAAGGATGATAGCCATATTCACTTCCTCGACTTGCCGTTCTATGAGACCGGTTTGGTGAAGAAGAACCCGATCAGCGAAGCCGACAAGGATATTATCAAGAACCTGTTGGAAGAATTGAAGCCGGATCAGATCTTTGTGGCGGGTGATTTGGCAGACCCGCATGGTACGCACAAGGTTTGTCTGGATGCAATCTTGGCTGCTGTCGATGAAATCAAGGACGAAGACTGGCTGAAAGCTTGCCGTATCTGGATGTATCGTGGGGCGTGGGCTGAATGGGAAATGGACCACATCGAAATGGCCGTTCCTATTTCTCCGGAAGAGTTGCGTCACAAACGGAATGCGATCCTGAAGCATCAGTCGCAGGCTGAAAGTGCTCCTTATCTGGGCGACGACGAACGTCTGTTCTGGCAGCGGGCAGAAGACCGCAATCGGGCAACGGCTGATTTGTACCGGCAGTTGGGCTTGGCTTCTTATGAAGCGATGGAAGCCTTTGTACAGTATATTCCTTTACGCTAATAATAAGTAGTGTGTTCATTTTAGGCACGGATTTCACGGATATAGAAGGATAATCGAATCTGTGAAATCCGTGTAATCTGTGCCTATAAAATCTTTATAATATCATGAAACAGTTCAAGAAAATAGGGCTTCTCCTGGCGGCCTTTATGCTGGGAATCTTTTCTGTCTGGGCTCAGAAACCTATCAAGACGTTGGTCGTAACCGGACAAAACAACCACAACTGGCCGGTTAGCCACATTGCCATCCAAAAGATTCTGGAAAACTCCGGCTTGTTTCAAGTTGACTTGGCTATTTCTCCTCAGAAAGGAGAAGATATGTCGGCTTTTACACCCGACTTTTCTGCCTATCAATTGGTAGTACTCGATTATAACGGCGATCCGTGGCCTGAAAAGACTAATCAGGCATTTGTAGAATATGTCAAGAAAGGCGGAGGCGTGGTGATTTATCATGCTGCCAACAATTCTTTCCCTAACTGGAAGGAGTATAATGAGATTTGCGCATTAGGCGGTTGGGAAGGACGAGATGAAAAGTCGGGCCCGTATGCTTATTGGGAAAACAATCAGCTGAAGAAAGACATGACGGCGGGTCCGGGCGGTTCACACGGCTCGCAGCGTGAATATGTATTGACGGCACGTAGCCAAGGACATCCGGTTCTGAAAGGTTTACCCGAACAATGGATGCATGCACAGGACGAACTCTATGACCGGATGCGTGGTCCTGCCAATATCGGCACATTGATGTACACAGCTTTTGCCCTGAAAGATAAAGGTGGTTCAGGTCGCGAAGAACCGCTGGTCTTTACGGTTGATTATGGGACCCCGTTCAGCACGGACGCGCTGGTGGAAGCCAACCAGTACCTGCTGAGTGCCGGAGAGAACGCCGAGTACAGTCAGAAAACCATCCTCGCCCTGGGCGATGCCATCAAGGCCACCGGCGGCGGCGACGCCGAACTGAGCCGCATGGCGCAGAACCTGCAGCAGGTGGCCAATGTCGGCAAGGCCAGCGCGGTGGACATCAAGCAGTTTGCGTTTGCGGGCATCAACATCTATCAGGTGCTGGCCGACTACACCGGCAAGTCGGTGCAGGAAGTCCAGAACATGACCGTCACCTATGACGTGCTGACGCAGGCGCTGCAGGCTGCAGCCGAAGAGGGCGGGCGCTACTACGGCAGCATGGAGACCCAGAGCGAGACCCTCTCCGGCCGCATCACCACCCTGCAGGACAACGCCAAGCAGTTGGCCGGTGAGCTTTCCACCGGGCTTTCCAGCGCTTACGGCACCGTGGTGGAAAAGGCCAACGAGTGGGTCACCTCCATCCTGAGCGATGATGAAAAGCTGCAGCAGCTCAACACTACCGTGACCGTTGTCACGGCGGCCATCGCTGCAGGCACCAGCGGATTTATCGCCTACCGCACGGCCATGGCCATCTCCGGCGTCATCAGCGCAGTGCGCAATGCCACTGAAGGCATGACCATTGCGCAGGCGGCCCTGAACGCGGTCATGTCAGCCAATCCCGTCGCCATCGTGGTGACGGCTCTGGCTGCCCTTGCGGGCGGTCTGGCAACGGCCTATGCCGCAAACGAGAACTTCCGGGAGGGCTGGAACAGCGCGTGGAGTTCCATCAAGGACTGGTTTTCCTCGGTGGCAGACTATATCCTCGACAAGCTGAACGTGATCATGGCCGTAGCCAACGGCGTCGGAAATGCGATCGCCGCACTTGGCCGCCTGGAAAGCCCTGTGGACGCCTACAACGCTGCCTATCATCAGACCCGGCAGAACTACGCGGACAACAAGACCCAGCAGCGGCAGAAGGACGGCGGCCATGCACGGCGCACCTCCAACGGCGGCATGTGGTCGGATAAGCTCCCGAACACGGCCAGCAACGCGGTCATCAGTAGCATTGCGCCTTCTACCGGCGGCACCACAAACAAGAAGAAAGCCACCTCCACAAAGTCCGCCACCGAGACCCTGCTGTGGTCCCTGCAGGACGTCGGCACCAGCGTTTCTCAGAATGCTCTGGGCAAGGTCACGACCCAGACCACCGAACTCACCGAGCACCTGAAAAAGGGCTCTGAAGAGTACGACCGCCTGACCA
>OGYZ01000479.1_pt1 | contig 36210 bp, 33 predicted proteins | sample 1576681 | NCBI WGS metagenome assembly OGYZ01 (sample SAMEA3541480, study PRJEB24748) | human gut metagenome | biome: human gut; feature: human-associated habitat; material: faeces | place: China | collected 2012 | reverse complement strand
GCGCATAGGCCGCCAGACCGTGGCACGTCTCATGTATGGTCAGGCACAGGAACACGGAGGCCACGCGGAGCAGTATGCTCTCCAGCGAGCCAAAGTCCAGCGCGTTCCAAAGATTTGTCAAATATTGCAACAGCAGCGCCTCCGAGAGATAAAATGACAGCTTTCCTGCATTATAGCAGAAACCGGCCGGAAAGTCTACACCCATTGTCACCGTTCCGACCACTTTGTAACCATTTTGTATCCGTCTTTCCACCGGTTCGTAGCTTTTCTGTAAAGATACGTACCACTATATATGGTATGCTGTAAGCACAGAAGGAAACGAACAGTCCCACACCATGAAAGGAGAACAACTACTATGGATAGAACGAAGCTCATCACCTCTCTGGTCATCCTGTGCCTCGCCTCCGCTGTGGCCGCATTCCTGATGCCGCCCGCCCACGGTGCGCTGCTCTCCTTCGTGAGCATCGCGTCGGCGGCTGTTATCGCTGTCCTCGCCGTTGTCACGCTGGTGCGGATGCTGATGCAGCGTCGCGCGTTTTGACATAGAGGGCGCAAGTCAACTGTGTTTATTGAAAGTAGGCAGTCAACCGGACCGTATGTAGGAAGCCGTCCATCATAGCCATGTGATCTCCCCCTACCGCACATAGCACATATCTGTTCCGTACCATATTATTTTCTCCCCAACTACGACCAACAAAGCGGCAGACCCGCAGGCAATGCCTGCGGGTCTGTCGCTTTTTATGACTGCCGATTTATCCCTTCAGCGCCGATACCGCCGCCCGTGCGGCTGCCGCCGCGTCCTCCGTGTACACGTCCGCGCCGATCTCATCGCAGAAGCTCTGGCTGATGGGCGCGCCGCCCACAAATATCTTCACCTGGTCCCGGATACCTGCCTCCCAGGCCAGCGTCACCACCCGGCGCATCTCGCCCATGGTGGTGGTCAGCAGGGATGAGCAGGCGATCACGCCGCAGCGCTGCCGCTTCGCCGTCTCCACGAACTGCTCCGGCGTCACGTCCACGCCCAGGTCAATGACCTCTACGCCGCTGCCCTCCAGCATGATCTTCACCAGGTTCTTGCCGATGTCGTGCATATCTCCCCGGACGGTGCCGATGCACGCCCGGCCCACCGTCTTGGCATTTCCGCCGGTCATCAGCGGCTTCAGCTCCCCCAGCGCCGCCGTCATGCACCGGGCGGCCATCAGCATCTCCGGCACGAAGGCCCGGTTGGCGGAGAAGGCCTCACCCAGATCGTTCATGCCGCGGATCAGCCCGCCGGACAGGATCTCCTGCGGCGTCCGACCCTGCTCCAGCGCCTCCCGGCACAGCGCCAGCACCTTTTTCTGCTGTCCCTTTTCCAGCGCTGCGGCCAGGCGGGCCAGTACGTCGCCGTTCTCGACAGCGGCGCCCGCCGCCTGCCGCACGGCGACAGCCCGCACCCGGCGTGGCACCGGCGGCAGATCGAACCGCGGCACGTGCAGCGCCCGGTTGTAGTCCGCTATGGCCCGGTCGATGTACTCGTCCACATGGGGATACACCGCCCCCGGCAGGCCGTAGGTGATGGAGGGAATATAGTGCCCACCCGGGCAGCACCGCCGCAGGGTATCCATGGCATAGCCGTAGATCTCCTCCGGCGCGGCATCCGTCCGGTCGATGGCGGCGCCTATACCGCCCATCAGCACCAGCCGCCCGTGCAGCTTCTGCTGGAGAGCCGGTATATCGTTCTCCGGCAGTACGCCCTGCCACACCTGAATGCCGATCTCCGCCATGTCCTCCACGATCGGGACCAAATAGGAGTCCGCATGATGTATGGCGATCACGCCCCGGGACCGGATATAGCCGTAAAACCGCCGGTACGGCTCCTTGAAGAATTCCCGCCACATTTCCGGCTTCATGAACAGCGCGTCCTTGGTGCCCCAGTCGTCGTGAGAGAAGATCACGTCCGGCCGTAAATTGTCGATGAGCAGCTTCACATACAGCAGCCGATACGTGGTGATGTAGTCAATGAGCGCGTGCATCTCCTGTGGGTGCTCATACAGGTTCGTCAGCGTGTCCTCAAAGCCCATCAGGAAGTGGCACTGCTCGAAGATACCGGTACCCATAAAGCCCGCCAGCAGCTTCTCCTCCCCGCAGGCCGCCCGTGCCGCGGCGCGGCACGCCTCCCAGCCCTCCGTGCAGGCGGCGATATCCGGCGCGTGCACCGTCTCCCGCCAATGGGTGATGTCCGGGCACACCGCCAGGCCGTCCGTGGTAACGGGCATAGGCCCCGGCGCGTCGGCGGGAAAGCTGATGGTGGTGCCCCAGCGGTCTTTGCTGACGGTCCCCCGCTTCCGGTTGCCCCGCAGATAGGTGTTGATGGGATCGTTCAGGCACATGTGCAGCGCCTCGTACTGGCACAGCTGGCGATCCGGCTGGCCATTGGGCTTCAGCAGCTCCAGAAAGTTCTCCTTGGGTGTCATCATATCATTTCACCTCTTCGGTATAGAGTAGGCACGATGTATACGTCATGGTTCGCGGTCCGTAGTTATACGACAGCCCGGACCGCAGACACACGTCCCCCACCAGCAGGCCGTAGGCCTCCATAGAGGACATCCGCTTGTCCGGGAACCGGCAGGGTCGGTCCGGACAGGTACACCGTCGGCACACGGTGCACGCCCCCGCTGACAGGGGCAGGCAGTCCGGCAGCAGCAGCCGCGCCTGCCGCGCAAAGTCCGCAAAGGCCCGCTTGTGCCGCCGCTGGATCGCCTCCATCCCCTCGTAGTCGAAGTCGTCCGTCAGTGTACCGGTGGTCTGCACCAGCACTCCGGCGTCAAAGCATCCCATGGCCGCCGCGGCATCCTCCAGCGTCCCGCAGCCGGGCGGACAAGCCCAGTTGGCGTTCCACTGTCCGCACCGGTCCGCCCGGCACATCTCCCGCACCTCCCGCCGGGGCGTCAGCGCGTTCATGTCCACCGGCGCGGCGTGGGAGAACCCGTTTTCCGCCGCCAGCGTCATCAGTTTTGTTCTCATGGCAAATCCTCTTGACAAAGCCGCCCCGGGCTGATAAAAGTAGTAGTGGAATTATTATAAAAAGGGGTGTTGCCCGTGTCAAGTATCCGCGTGACCCGCGGCGGAGATGTTTTTCGCCTCCCCTGCAATGATACCGATACCCTGCTGGCTCTGCTGCGCCGCGCCGGCTGTACCCTGCCCGCCGCCTGCGGCGGCCACGGCCGCTGCGGCAAATGCCGCGTCAGCGTCAACGGCGTGCCGCGTCTGGCCTGCCGTGTGGTGCCGGAGGACGGCGACGAGATCGTCCTCCCTCCCGCCGCCGGCGGGCGCATCCTCACCGAGACGCTGGATCCCCCCGCCGTCCCCACCGGCGAGACAGGCTGCGCCGCCGCCATCGACCTGGGCACCACCACCACGGCACTGCGGCTGTACGACCTGGCCACCGGCCACACCCTGGCCACCTGCGCCGACTGGACGGCTCTGGCCCCCTACGGCGCGGATGTCATCACACGCATCCAGTATACCATCGACCACCAGGACGGGCTCACCCGCCTGTCCTCCCTACTCCGCCAGCAGCTGAAGGCCCTGCTCACCCGGGCACTCTCCCAGGCCGGGCGGCAGCCCGCCGAGCTGAAGCGCACCGTGACCGCCGGCAACACCGTCATGCAGAGCCTGCTCGCCGGTGTATCCGTCCGCCCGCTGGCCGCCGCCCCCTTCTGCCCGGAGACCTTCTTCCGTCAGAGCTCCGGCCTCACGCTGCTGGACGCGCCGCTGTACTGCGTCCCCTGCGCGGCGGGCTTCGTGGGCGGCGATATCACCGCCGGCCTGCTGGCCTCCGGCCTTGCCCGACGCGCGGGCCATTTCCTGTTTCTGGACATCGGCACCAACGGCGAGATGGCCCTGGGCGGCATGGATGGCTTCACCTGCTGCGCCGTGGCCGCCGGCCCCGCCTTCGAGGGCGCGGGCATCGCCTGCGGTATGCTGGGCGTGGACGGTGCGGTCAGCCGCGTCCGGTACAGCGGCGCCTTCAAGATGAACGTCATCGGTGGCGGCGAGGCAGTCGGTCTCTGCGGCTCTGGTCTCATCGACCTGACGGCCCTCCTGCTGCGCCTGGGCGTCATTGACGAAGGCGGCCGTCTCCTACCGCCGGAAGACGCGCCTGAGGCGTTCCGCCGCTATTTGACCCGTGACGAAAACGGCTGCGGCGTCTTCCACTTGACCGACCGGGTGTATCTCACCGCCGCTGATGTCCGGGCGCTGCAGCTGGCCAAGGCAGCGGTGGCCGCCGGCGTGCAGATACTGCTGGCGCAGCAGGGGCTGACCCTTTCCGCGCTGGACGGTCTGTACCTATCCGGCGGCTTCGGAATGTACCTTGACCCCGCCAGCGCCGCGGCCATCGGTATGCTCCCCCGTCTCCCCGCCGCCAAGCTCCACAGCGTAGGCAACGCCGCCCTCTCCGGCGCGGCACAGCTGGCCCTGCGGGGTGATATGTCCGCCGCGGACGGCATCGTCAACCGTCTCACCTATCTCGAGCTCTCCGGGCGTCTCGACTTCGCCGACGCCTTTGCCAAAAACATTCCCCTAAGACCCATGCAATGGAGGTAACACCTATGGAGCTTCGTTTTCCTCTGATTCTGGACGGTGCCACCGGCACCGAGCTGCAAAAGCGCGGCTATACAGGCGACGTCTGCGCCGAGCAGTGGACACTGGACCATCCGGACGCCATCATCGACATCCAGCGCGGCTATGTGGCCGCCGGCAGCCAGGTGGTCTACACCCCCACCTTCGGTGCCAACCGCCGCAAGCTGGAGGAGTCCGGCCTGTTCAACTGCACCGCCGACTACAACCGCCGTCTGGCGGAACTGTCCGCCCAGGCGGTGCAGGGCAAGGCCCTGCGGGCAGGCGATATGTCCCCCACCGGCGCGTTCCTCGCCCCGCTGGGCGACGTGTCCTTCGAGGAGCTGGTGGACATCTACACCGAGCAGGCCGCCGGTCTGGAACGCGCCGGCGTGGACCTGTTCGTCATCGAGACCATGATGACCCTCTCCGACGCCCGTGCGGCGGTGCTGGCCGTCCGCAGCGTCAGCGACAAGCCCATCTTCGTCACCTTCACCTGTGACGAAAACGGCCGCAGCGTCTCCGGCACCGACATCACCGCGGCGCTGGTGGTCCTGCAGGGCATGGGCATCGACGCCTTTGGCCTGAACTGCTCCGCCGGCCCGGAGCAGATGCTTCTCCAGCTGAAGCGCCTGCGGGAATACGCCCGGGTCCCCCTGATCGCCAAGCCCAATGCCGGTATGCCCATTATCGAGAACGGCGAGACGGTCTACCGCTGCACCGGCGAGGAATTCACCGCCCTGGTACCGGAATTCCTGGCCGCCGGCGTGGCCGTGTTCGGCGGCTGCTGCGGCACCACCGCCGCGCATATCGCCGCCCTGGTCCGGGCGCTGGACGGCGCGGTCATCACGCCGCCGGCGCCGCAGCACACGGAGAAGCTGCCCGCCGCCACGGAGAAGCTGCCCTTCCCCCTGCCTGCCGATGTCTCCTGGCACACCGTCGTTGATCTGACCGGCGATGCGGAGGAGACACTCACCGCCGCGCTGGACAGCGGTGAGACGGTCCTGGCCCTGCGTATCGCCTCCTGGGACGATGTACAGGCCCTGGCGGACTACCAGTATATGCTCACCAAGCCGGTGTGCTTCGTCTGCGACGACACCCAGCTGCTGGAGGCCGCCCTCCGGGCCTATCAGGGCCGCGCCCTGTACGACGGCGCCCTGCCGGAGGACACGCTCCTGCCCCTGTGCGCCAAATATGGTCTCCTGCTGTAAAAAAACAAGGCCCCCGCGGGCCTTGTTTTTTTTATTCCTTTTTCCCGGTACAGCCGCCGCAGCTCCCGCCGCAGCCAGAACAGCCGGCGCATCCGCCGTTTTTCCGCGCCCGCCGCGCACTACGCAGGGCCAGCACACCGCACAGCGCCACCAGTGCCAGCAGCACCCAGTCCATCCAGCTCATAGCAGCAGCCCTCCCACAGCGTAAGCGATGTACGCCGCCAGCCACGCCACTACGCATTGCAGCAGCACCACGCCCACCGTTTTGATGCGGGAGCCCAGTTCACGCCGTATGGTGGCCACCGCCGCTATACAAGGGGTATACAGCAGCGTGAACACCAGAAAGCTGATGGCGCTGCGCGTGGTGAACAGCGACGTGATGGCCGCGTTCCCCAGCAACACCTGCAGCGTGCTGACCACCGACTCCTTGGCGATAAATCCGGAGATCAGCGCCGTGGCACAGCGCCAGTCACCAAAGCCCAGCGGCCTGAACAGCACCGCCAGCCACTGGCCGATCAGCGCCAGCAGACTGTCCGCGCTGTCCGTGACCACATTGAGCCGCGTGTCGAAGCTCTGCAGGAACCAGATGACCACCGTGGCCAGGAAGATCACGGTGAAGGCCCGCTGCAAAAAGTCCTTGGCCTTCTCCCACAGCAGCAGCCCCACGCTTTTAGCGGAGGGCATACGGTAGTTGGGCAGCTCCATGACAAAGGGCACAGGCTTGCCCCTGAAGGCGGTCCCCTTCATCACCAGCGCTGCCAGAATACCCACCACGATACCAAGCACATACAGGGAGATCATCACCAGCGCCTTGTGGTCGGTGAAGAACGCGGCTGTAAAAAAGCCATAGATGGGGATCTTGGCCGAGCAGCTCATATAGGGTGTCAGCAGAATGGTCATCTTCCGATCCCGGTCCGAGGACACCGTGCGGGTAGCCATGATAGCCGGCACCGAGCAGCCGAAGCCGATCAGCAGCGGCACGATGCTCCGTCCGGACAGACCGATCTTCCGCAGCAGCTTGTCCATGACAAAGGCCACCCGGGCCATGTAGCCGGTGTCCTCCAGAATGGACAGGAAGAAAAACAGCGTCACGATAATGGGCAGGAACGACAGCACGCTGCCCACACCGGCGAAGATACCGTCAATAATAAGGCTGTGCACCACCGGGTTGATGCCGTAGGCGGTCAGCGCCCCGTCCACGCCGGCGGTCACGTAGTCGATACCCAGCGCCAGCAGATCGCTTAGCCCCTGGCCGATGACATCGAACGTCAGCCAGAAGATCAGCAGCATCACGCCAAAGAATACCGGCAGCGCCGTGTATTTCCCCGTCAGTACCCTGTCCCAGGCCACGCTGCGCTTGTGCTCCTTGCTCTCATGGCACTTGACCACCGCGTCGGCGGTGACCTGCTCGATGAACGTATACCGCATATCCGCCAGCGAGGCGTTGCGGTCCAATCCGTTCTCCGTCTCCATCTGCACGATGCAGTGCTCCAGCAGCTCCCTCTCGTTCTGATCCAGCACCAGCCGGTCCGCCATATCCCTGTCGCCCTCAATGAGCTTCGTGGCGCAGAACCGGGGCGGCAGACCCAGCCGCTCAGCGTGGTCCTCGATCAGATGCACCACCGCATGGACACACCGGTGCACCGGCGAATTCGCCGCGCAGAAGTCATAGACCTTGGGCAGCACCCGATTTTTCGCCGTCTCCACCGCCCGGTCCATCAGCTCGGACACACCCTCGCCCTTGGCGGCGGTAATGGGCACCACGGGAATGCCCAGGTCGTCGGACAGCTTCTGCACGTCGATGGTGCCGCCGTTGGCGCGCACCTCGTCCATCATGTTCAATGCCAGCACCATAGGCACCCGCAGCTCCAGCAGCTGCAGTGTCAGGTACAGGTTGCGCTCGATGTTGGTGGCATCCACGATATTGATGATGCCGTCCGGCTTCTGGTTCAGTATGTAGTCCCGCGTGACGATCTCCTCCTGGGTATAGGTACGCAGGGAGTAGATGCCCGGCAGGTCCACCACGGTGCACTCCTTGTGCTCCCGTACCTCTCCGGATTTCTGGTCCACCGTCACGCCGGGGAAATTCCCCACGTGCTGGTTGGAGCCGGTCAAAGCATTGAACAGCGTAGTCTTGCCGCAGTTCTGGTTGCCCGCCAATGCAAAGATCATACGCGATCCCTCTTTTCCACGGTGATCTGTCGGGCGTCCTCCACCCGCAGCGTCAACTCATAGCCCCGCACGTGTATCTCGATGGGGTCCCCCATAGGGGCCACCTTCCGCAGTGTCACCAGCGTCCGTGGCGTCAGTCCCATATCCAGCAGGCGGCAGCGCAGTGCGCCCTCCCCACCCACGGCAGTGATGGCGGCGCTGTCGCCGATCTTCAGTTCATTTAGTGTCATAGCGCGTTACCTCAACAGCCTATCTGTATATTGTGTGGTATGATGTTAGCACATGCTAACCGCTCTGTCAAGAAACACCCTCCATTGTAACGACAGTTAAATATATTTAACTTTCACTTGCTTTTACGCCAGTCGTGTGTTATACTTCAGTTAGAGTGCTCTAAGTGTCAAAGGAGGTGCCGCCGTGGTATTACAGGAATCCGGCGAGATGTATCTGGAGAGCATCCTGGTCCTGATCCGTCAGGGGAAGGCCGTCCGTTCCATCGACATCGTGGACTATATGGGCTACTCCAAGCCCAGCGTCAGCCGCGCCGTGGGCCTGCTGAAGGCCGGGCAGTATATCGACGTAGACAACGGCGGCTACATCACCCTCACCGCCGCCGGGCGCGAGGTAGCCGAAAAGATCTACGAGCGCCACACGGTCCTCACGGACTTTCTCCGTCGCCTGGGTGTGGACGAGGCCAGCGCTGCCGAGGACGCCTGCCGCATGGAGCACGTCATCAGTGACGCTACCTTCCAAGCCCTGAAGCGTCATCTTGCATCCCCCCAATAACCGCTGAACAAGCCGCCCTCCGGCGGTTCCTTTCACACAAAAGCCTCCCCCGGTTTCGCCGGGGGAGGCTCATTCTCCGCCTCCGGCCAAGCCGGGGGCCTTGCTTTTCAGTTGCTGTTGGCGCTGTACAGCCCCGCTGTGTCGTCCAGCGGCACGGAGAACGTCACCGTCTGCGCCTCAGTGTGGGCGCCGGCCTTCTCCATGATGGACTGCATGATGGCCGCCCGCTTATCGGCGGAGGTCACCAGGAAGATCATCTCCCGTTCCTCCGAGATGGCCATGCCGAAGAACTTGTTGGTGTTCTCCGCGTCGGTAGCCCGGGCGTGAATGACCGTACCGCCCCGCGCGCCGGCAGCGGAGGCCGCCTCCATCACCGTGTCGGTGTACCCGGTATTGGTGATCGCCACGATCAGCTGATACGCGTTCTCGTTCATCTGCTCTTCCTCCTTCACAGTCATATCCGGCTGCGCGTCGCTTTTGCCGGAGATCAGATAGTTCAGCGCCGTCCTTCCGCCCACGCTGCTCAGGTGCAGGCACACGGCGATACCGCTGCCGGGCCGGTCGATCCGCATGGTGTCCACCAGCTCCCGCATCAGCACCTCCTTGACAGCCGGCGTCACCACAGAGAACATCACGGACTTCTCCGTAGCCTCCAGACCCAGATAACTCAGTACGTCGTTGCTGGCGGTGCCCCGTCCCAGGGCGGTGAACACCACCGGCGCGCCGAAAGCCCGGTAGAAATCCAGAAAATGCGTGGCGCCCATGACCCGGTTGGTGATGGTGATCATCAGATACAGACGGTTCTTGGTTGTTTCAGACATATCTCCACCTCCTCAGCACAGCTCGATAAGCTCCTCCACCGCCACAGGCGCGGCAGGAGCAGGTGCGCGGCGCAGCTTTCTCTGATAGCTCAGGCCCAGCAGCTGTATGGTCACCAGCGGCGTCATGGCCACCATCGCCACCACGCCGAAGGCGTCCGTCACCAGATTGCCGCCCACAGCGTCGCAGGCGCCCAGGGCGAAGGGCAGCAGGAACGTAGCCGTCATGGGTCCGGAGGCCACGCCGCCGGAGTCGAAGGCCACGGACGTAAAGATCTGCGGCACCACGAAGCTCAGCGCCAGACTCAGCACATAGCCCGGCACCAGGAACCACATGATGGAGATACCCGTCAGCACCCGGATCATAGCCAGCCCCAGCGAGATGGCCACGCCCACAGACAGCGCCAGGTTCATGGCGTGAGCCGGGATGGAACCGGCGGTGATCTCCTCCACCTGCTTGTTCAGCACATGGACAGCCGGCTCCGCCTGTACGATGAAATAACCGATGACCATAGCAATGGGGATAAGTATCCAATTATAGGTATGGCTGGCGATGCTGCCGCCCAAAAAGCTGCCCACGGGCATAAAGCCCACGTTCACGCCCATCAGGAAGATGGTCAATCCTATGTACACATACACCAGACCGATGACCATGTGCAGTATCTCCTTGCGCTTGAGTCTGCGGGTCACCAGCTGGAACAGGATCAGGAAAGCGCCGATAGGCAGCAGCGCCGATGCCGTCTCCTTCAGATAGTGAGGTATCTCGCTGAGATACAGATCGAACATCTCCACCGTGTCCTTGGCATCCGGCATGACCGCCGCGGTGTAGGCGCTTCCGTCCGGCTTATACAGCAATCCAAGGATCAGCACCGTGATGATCGGCCCGATAGAGCACAGCGCCACCAGGCCGAAGCTGTCGCCCCCTGCCTGCTTGTCGCTTCGCACGGCGCACACGCCCACGCCCAGCGCCATGATGAACGGCACCGTCATGGGTCCGGTGGTCACACCGCCGGAGTCAAAAGCCACCGCCCAGAAATCCGGCGACACGAACATCGCCAGCGTGAACACAATGGCGTAAAACCCGATCAGCAGCCACCGTAGCTGGATACCCAGCACGATACGCAGCAGGGCGATGACCAGGAACACACCCACGCCCACCGCCACGGACCAGATGATCACGTTGTTCTCGATGGCCGGCACCTGGTTGGCCAGCACCTGCAGGTCCGGCTCCGCCACGGTAATGATCATGCCGATGAGGAAACCCACCACCGTGATGATCCACACCTTCTTTCGCCGTGTGATCTCGGAGCCTACCGCCTGTCCCAGCGGGATCATGGACATCTCCGACCCCAGCGTGAACAGTCCCATGCCGGCGATCAGCATCACGCCGCCCAGCAGGAACGCCACCATGGCGTTGTTGGGCACCGGCGCGATGGTGAAGCACAGCACCAGCACGATAAGCATCACCGGCAATACCGATGTCAGCGACTCGTGCAGCGGTTTTTTGAATACAGCAAAGACGTTTTCCGCCTTCTGCCGTTTTTTACGCAGTCTCGCCTGCTCGTCCTGAATAGTCCTGTGGCTCAAGTCTACCTTCCTTTCCTCGTCCTCCATAGCCTATACCAAAAAGCGGCGCATCTGTCCGTATCGGGCAGACACGCCTCCGCGTCTTAACAGGTATATTGTACCATATGTTCACTTTTGGCACAACCCCACCGCTGTTAATAATGTGTGAAGATTGCACCGGTTTTTTTACGCCGTTTTCTCCACCAGCGCCGCCGCGTGGGCCGCTATGCCCTCGCCGCTGCCGGTAAAGCCCAGCCCCTCCTCCGTCGTCGCCTTCACAGAAACGCGTCCCGCGTCCAGTCCCATGGCCGCCGCCAGTCTCTCCCGCATCTCCAGGATAAAGGGCGCCAGCCTCGGTGCCTGCGCCGCCACCGTAGCGTCCACATTCACAATGGTCCAGCCCGCCTCCGCCAGCACCGCCGTCACCTGCCGCAGCAGCGCCGTGCTGTCCGCCCCGGCGTAGCGCGCATCACTGTCCGGAAACAGCTTGCCGATGTCCCCCAGCGCCGCAGCGCCCAGCAGGGCGTCCATCACCGCGTGGGTCAGCACGTCCGCGTCGGAGTGCCCCAGCAGCCCCTTCTCAAAGGGCACCGTCACCCCGCCCAGCACCAGGGCGCGGCCCGGTACCAGCCGGTGTACGTCATAGCCGTATCCAATGCGCAAATCCGTCATGCTCTGTTCTCCCTCTCCCGCAGGAATGCCTCTGCCATGGTCAGGTCCTCCCGCGTGGTGATCTTGATGTTCTCCCGCCAGCCGGGGGCCAGCCATACCTCCTTGCCCAGCCGTTCCACGGCGGAGCAGTCGTCCGTGATGTCCGCCCCGGCCTGAATAGCCGACTGCAGAGCAGCCTTCAGGATGTTCGCCTGAAACACCTGTGGCGTCTGTACGGCGTACAGCGTTTTTCGGTCCGGCGTGGACTGCACCAGCCCCGCCATATCCGCCACCTTCACCGTGTCCGTCACCGGCAGCGCCGGCGCGGCGGCATAGGTCCGCTGTCCCAGCCGCACCATGTCGTCCACCTGCTCCGGCAGGATCAGCGGCCGCGCGCCGTCATGCACCGCCAGCAGCTCGCAGCTGTCGCCGGCCGCCAGCGCCGCCAGCAGCACCGACTGAGCGCGGCTCCCGCCGCCCTCCACCACGCGCAGCGGCGTTTTGACATTCGCCCCGGCACACAGGGCCGCGATCTCCTCCAGTCGCTCCGGGCTTACCGCCACCACGATCTCGTCGATCAGCGCCGCCTCATCCAGCGCCCGCAGCGTCCGCAGCAGCACCGGCACGCCGCACAGCGGCGCCGTCAGCTTATCCGTGCCGCCCATGCGCTCAGAGCGCCCCGCGGCAGGCACCAGCGCCGCGCAGCGGGGGTGCCGTTCCTTTTTCCGGTTTAACAGCTTGTCAAAGAGCTTCCCCATCGTCACTCACACGCTCCCGTCATCACCGCGCCATCCAGCAGACGCTCCGCCTCTTGGTATCCGATCTCCCGCACCATCGCCAGTTCCGACAGCAGTATCTCCTTGGCACTGTGCAGCATTTTTCTCTCTCCGGTGGACAGTCCCCGCGCCGCCTCTCGCCGCATCAGGGACTTGACCACCCGTGCCACCTCCGTCAGGTCGCCGCTTTTCAGCCGCGCCATGTTCTCCCTGTAGCGGCGGTTCCAGTTGCGCTCCTCCTCCACCGTCAGCGATAGGATGGCCGAGAGCACCGCGTCCATTCTCTCCCGATCATACAGCAGCCGCACGCCGATGGCCTCGCAGTTATCAGTGGGCAGCTTCAGTACCAGTCCGCTGACGGCTTGACGGAACACATAGTACGTCCGCGCCGCGCCGTACAGCAGCTCCTCCGTCACGTTCTCGATAACGCCCGCCCCATGCATGGGGTGCACCACCCGCTGACCGATGCCGTACATACCGCCGCCTCCCTTCCTGCTGTTCTTGTAGAAAATTATACCGTATTCCCCCACTTTTTACAAGGGATTTCCGTATCTTTCCCGCAAAAAGCACGGTCCCCGGCAGTGCCTGGGACCGTGCTTTTCCGTTATCTCGCCTCGTACAGCGCCTTGCAGGCCCGGTACATCTCGTAGCAGTCCACCTTGGCCACCACCTCGAAGGGCGCGTGCATGCTCAGCACCGGCACGCCGGCGTCCAGCGTGGCGATGTTCCGGTTGGCCATATACTGTGCCACCGTCCCGCCGCCGCCGGCGTCGATCTTGCCCAGCTCGCAGATCTGCCACCGCACGCCCGCGCCGTCCAGCACCGCGCGCACATAGGCCACCGTCTCCGCGTTGGCGTCCGAGGAACCGGACTTGCCCCGCGCGCCGGTGTACTTGCAGATACCAACGCCGTAGTTGACGAAGGCCGCGTTCTTCTTCTCGTACACATCGGCAAAGTTGGGGTCATAGGCCGCCGTCACGTCGGCGGACAGGCAAAAGGCGTTCTCAAAGCACGCCTTCAGCGGCACGTTCTGGCCGTCGCACAGGTCGGACATAAAAGCGTCAAAGGCCGCGGACTGCATACCTGTCACGCCCATGGAGCCGATCTCCTCCTTGTCCGCCAGCACGCATACCGCCGTCTTGTCCGGCGTTTCGATATCCAGCAGCGCCCGCAGCGCCGCGTAGCCGCACACCCGGTCATCGTGACCGTAGGACCCGATCATGCTTCCGTCAATACCGATGTCCACCGCCTCCGCGGCGGGAACAGCCTCCAGCTCTGCGGAGGCGAAGTCGCTCTCCGTGATGCCGTACTTGTCGTGCAGCCGCTTCATCACGTGCAGCTTCACCCGGTCCTTGTCCTCGCTGTCCCCGATGGGCCGGCTGCCCACCAGCAGGTTCAGCGTCTCGCCGGGCACCGCCTCGTTCAGGGGCTTCCGGCCCTGTTCGCCGCCCAGATGGGGCAGCAGGTCCGTGATGACCAGCTGGGGCTCGCCCGCCTCGCCGATGCACACGTCCACCACGCTGCCGTCCTTCTTGGCCACCACGCCCCGCAGCTGCAGGGGGATGGTCACCCACTGGTACTTGCGGATACCGCCGTAGTAGTGGGTCTTGAAATATGCCATCTCGCTGTCCTCATACAGCGGCGTGGGCTTCAGATCCAGCCGCGGCGAGTCGATATGCGCCGCCGCGATCTGCGCGCCCTCGGCCAGGCTCTCCTTACCGATGACCGCCAGCATCAGCCCCTTGCCCCGGTTGCAGGTGTACACCTTATCCCCGGCCTTCAGCGCCATGCCGCGCTTATACTGCACAAAGCCCCTCTCCTCCGCCGCGGCGATAGCCGCCCGGGCGCTGAGCCGTTCGGTCTTTCCCTCGTTCAGGAATGCCTTGTAGTCCGCGCAGTAGGCCTCCATCTCCGCCAGCTGCGCCTCGTCCAGCGTATCATACCCGTTCTTGTCGTTCCGCAGCAGCTGCTCCCGCAGCGCCTTTATTTCCTCGCTCATGCTCGTTCCTCCTTCAATATCGTCTCCAGCGCCCGCCGTGCCTTTTCCGTAAAGGCCGCCGCGCTGCCGCAGTCGTTCACCAGCACGTCCGTGCACCGGGCCCGGTAAAATGCTTCGTCCTTCTGTGCCCGCACCCGCAGCCGCGCGTATGCCTCCGGTATGCCGTCCCGTGCCATGATGCGCGCCACCCGCGTCTCCGCCGGCGCGATCACCGCCACCGTCCGGCGGCACAGCCCGTCCAGCCCGCTTTCGATCAGGTTGATGGCGTCAATGCCCACCACCGCCGCGTCGCTCGCGTCCATCCGCCGCCGCAGCTCCCGGGGCAGCCGCGCATAGATGATCCCGTTCAGCGTCTCCAGCGCCGCCGGATCGCCGAACACGAGGTTCCCCAGCTTCTGCCGGTCCAGACCGCCGTCCGCCGCAAACACCGGGCCGAACGCCCCGGTGATGGCCTCCCGCAGCGCTCCGTCCGTCCGCAGCAGCTCATGGTAGATGGCGTCGCAGTCCAGCACCAGCCCGCCCAGCTGCTCCAGCGCCCGCAGGGCGCTGGTCTTGCCCGCGCCGGTAGGCCCCGTGAAGCCGATGACCAGCGGCGATGCGTCCACCGTGTGGAACCCCGCCGCCTTTTTCAGCCGGTTGCTCACCGCCAGTCCCAGTCCCGCCTCGTCCGGGCACTGGGCATAGATGGCCGTCACCTCCGTCTCGTCGAAGGTCCGCAGCGCGTCGAACACGCGCTGTGCCTGGGCCAGCTTGTCTCCTGCCGGTCCCAGCCGATGTACGATGTGCCCCGCGAACAGCGGCGCGTACTCATCAAAGCAGATGACCCCGGCTCCCGCCGGCAGGTGCGCCGCGATGTACGCCGCGCTTCGCCGCGGCGCGCCCGTCACCACCGTCACGGCGGCCCGGGGCGCGTAGTGCCGGTACTTCATTCCCGGTGCCTTGGCCTTCTCCCCGTCGGACAGCTTCTGCCGCACGGCCTTGTCCACGGCCACCTCCCCCAGCACCGCCTCCAGTGCCTCCAGCGGCAGTCCGCCGGGCCGCAGCAGCCGGGGCGGCTGCACCGTCAGGTCGAGGATGGTGCTCTCCACCCCCACGGCGCAGGGGCCGCCATCCACAATGCCGTCGATCTTCCCCATCATGTCCTCCATCATGTGGCGGGCACAGGTGGGGCTGGGACGGCCGGAGGTATTCCCGCTGGGGGCGGCCACCGGCGTGCCCGCCGCGGCGATGATGGCCCGCGTCACCGGATGGTCCGGGCAGCGGACGCCCACAGTATCCAGCCCGCCGGTGGTCCGCAGGGGCACGCAGTCCCGCCGGGGCAGGATCATGGTCAGCGGCCCCGGCCAGAACCGTTCCGCCAGCGCATAGGCCGTGTCAGGGATATCTGCACAGCAGCGCTCCAGCCAGCCCGCGTCCGGCACGTGCAGGATCAGCGGGTTGTCCTGTGGCCGTCCCTTAGCCTCGAAAATACGGCGCACCGCGTCCTCGTTGAGCCCGTCGGCCCCCAGTCCGTATACCGTCTCCGTGGGGATCCCCAGCAGGCCGCCCCGGCGAAGGATCGCCGCCGCCTCCACGATGGCATTTTTGTCCGTTTCCGGATGGAATATGATGGTCTCCATCACCCGAACCTCGTTTCTTCTGCTCTTTTATTCCGCCGCAGCGGCAAAACATCCCCTTACAGCCCCAGGTCCTCCCCCACGAGGATGACCTTGATACGCTCATGCACCATAGAGTTCCTCGTCACCACCACATAGGAACAGATGCAGTCGGGGCTGGTGCAGTCACCGCACTGTCCGGTCAGGCCGCAGGGCGTCTTCAGGCCGAACCGCTGTGCGTTGGCCGGCGCAGCGATGTTCCGTGCGCGGGCAATGGCGTCGTCCAGTGTGCCCAGCACCTTGTTCATACCGGCGATGACCACCACCTGCCGGGGTCCATAGCACATGGCCGCCACCCGGTTGCCCATGCCGTCGATATTCACCAGCTGCCCGTCCTTGGAGATGGCGTTGCTGCTCATCAGGAACGTGCCGCAGTTCAACGCCTGGTGCATCAGCGCCTGCTTCTCCGCCGGGTCCTTGGCAGTATCCCGGTCGATGAGGGTATAGCCCTCCTGCGCCAGCCGCTGCTTCAGCCCCAGCTCGTCCACCGTCATCACGCCGCCCCAGGATACACTGTCCGTCTTGGGGATCAGCTCCAGCGCCTTCTCCACGGCCTCGGCAGCGGTGGAACAGTAATAGGCGTCAAAGTGCCGCTTCTTCATAGCCTCCACCGTCTTGGGGCCGGACAGGTCATACATTTTCTTCTTATTCTCGTTCATGGTCAACTCTCCTTTCCCTCCTGCAGCCGCTGTGCCTGGTCGTTCAGGGTCAGCGCATCGATCATACCGTCCAGATCACCGTTAATGATGGCCGCAATGTTGAAGTTTTTATTGTCTCCCGTCAGCCGATGATCCGTGACCCGGTTCTGCGGGAAATTATACGTTCTGATCTTGCCGCTTCTGTCGCCGGTGCCCACCTGGCTCTTCCGTGTGGCGGCGATGGCGGCGTTCTGCTTCTCCTGCTCCGCCTCGTACAGCTTCGAGCGCAGGATCTTCATGGCCCGATCCTTGTTCTTATACTGGCTGCGCTCATCCTGGCACTCCACCACCACGCCCGTGGGCAGATGGGTGATGCGTATGGCGCTCTCCGTCTTGTTCACGTGCTGTCCCCCCGCGCCGGAGGAACGGAACGTGTCGATCTGCAGGTCCTTGGGGTCGATGGAAAACTCCACCTCCTCCGCCTCCGGCATCACCGCCACCGTGGCGGCGGAGGTCTGGATGCGCCCGGAGGACTCCGTCTCCGGCACCCGCTGCACCCGGTGTGTCCCGGCCTCGAATTTCAGCCGCGACCAGGCGCCCGCGCCCTCGATCTCGGCGCTGACCTCCTTCACGCCGCCCAGCTCGGTCATGTTCTCACTGACGATGCTCAGCGTCCAGCCCCGGCGCTCGGCGTACATGGTGTACATCCGCAGCAGGTCGGCGGCGAATAGTGCGCCCTCCTCCCCACCGATACCGGCCCGTATCTCCAGTATCACGTTCTTCTCGTCATTAGGGTCCCGTGGCAGCAGCAGCCGCTTCAGCTCCTCCTGCAAGCGCTCCATATCCCCCTTCGCCCCAGCCAGTTCCTCCTGTGCCAGAGCCCGCAGCTCCGGGTCAGACAGCATCTCCTCCGCCTCCCGGGCGGTGTCCTGCGCCCGCAGATACGCCTGCCAGCATTCCACCACCGGCGTCAGCTCCTTCTGCTCCCGGCGCAGCGCCGTCAGCTTCTCCCGGTCCGCATACACCGCCGGGTCCGCCAGCTGCTGCTCCACCTCTGTCAAATGCGCCGCAAGGGCGCTCAACTTCTCCTGCATGGCCCGTCCTCAGTCGTTCTCCAGCAGGCGGCGCACATTCTGGATAAAGTCGTTCCGCCAGAACTCATACCCCTCGCTGTCCGGCCGCAGCGACACCGCCAGCCGGTGGGCCTGCCCGGTATACATATCCATCTGGTCATAGACCTCCTCACTGCGCTGGGTAGTGCTCCGTGTAACCACATAGGCCACGTTTTCCATCTCCAGTCCCCGCCGCTTCAGCAGCGCGCGAATGGGGCTGGCGCACCGCCCCGCCCACACCGGGCTGCCCACGATCACCAGCTTGTACGCGCCCAGCGGCTTCTCCGTCTCAAAGGGCTGCAGGGGCCGGGTGGACGTCTTCATGGCGTCCATACCGCAGCGCATATATCCCCGCCAGCCGCTGCGGTCGCAGTCGTCGGTGATCGCCGTGATCTCCGCGCCCAGCGCCTCGGCGATCTCCTTGACCGCCCGGCGGGTATGCCCGGTCCGGGAATAGTAAATGCACAAAATATCACTCATGTTATCGCTCCTCCTGTTCCTCGGCCTGCAAGCTCAGTTCTTCCCAGCGCTCCATCTCCTGCTCCAGCCGCTTCTGCACGTCCTGCTGTTCCTGATACAGCGCGTTCAGCTTCTCCGCGTCGCAGGCATTCTCCGCCATTTCCGCCTCCAGCCGCGCGCTGTCCGCCTCCAGCCTGGCGATAGCCGTCTCGCAGATGGTCAGCTGCTTTTTCGCCGCCTGCTGGGCCCGGTTGCCCCGGCTGCCGTTCTTTTTCGGCGCAGCGGACTGCGCCTGTACCGCGGCCGCCGCGGCGGCGCGTTCCTCCTCCTTGGCCTGCCGGTACTGTGCAAAGCCCATGGGATAGTCCGTGATGACGCCCCCGGCCAGCTCCCACACGCGGGTGGCGAACCGGTTGATGAAATACCGGTCGTGGCTCACGAACAGCAGCGTCCCGTCGAAGGCCTCCACCGCCTGCTCCAGCCACTCCCGCGAGTCGATATCCAGATGGTTCGTCGGCTCGTCCAGTATCAGCAGATTGATGCTCTCGTCCATCAGCATACACAGCCGCAGGCGGCTCAGCTCGCCGCCGGACAGCACGCTGACGCTCTTGAACACATCCTCTCCGGTGAACTGATACGCCGCCAGCCGGTTCCGCGCCGACTGCGGCGTGATGTCCAGTTCATAGAGCATCGTGTCCAGTATGGACCTCTCCGGGTGCTCGAAGTGTATCACCTGCGGCAGATACGCCGCCTTCACCGCCGGCCCCAGCCGTATAACGCCGCTGTCCGGGCGCTCGCTGCCGGTCAGCATATTCAGCAGCGTGGTCTTTCCCGTGCCGTTCTCGCCCAGCAGGGCGATGCGCTCGCCCCCCTCGCACCGCAGATACACATCCTCAAACAGCCGCTTCTCGCCGAAGGCCTTGCTGACGCCCTTGATCTGCAATACCTCGTCGCCCTTGAACTCCCGGCTCTGGAAGCGCGCCTCCAGCCTCCGCGCCTTTGTGGGCTTCTCCGTGGTCCGCATACGCTCGATGCGCTTCTCCATGCTGAAGGCCCGCTTGTGCAGCGCGTCGTTGCCCATGAAGGCCCACAGGTGCATCTGCTCCGCCGCCTTTTCCAGCTGCGCGATCTTCGCCTGCTCCTTCAGGTACTGCTTCATGCGCTCCTGATACCGCCGTTCCTTCTCGATGGCATAAAAGCTGTAATTTCCGCTGTAAAACTCCGCTTTCCCGTCCTGTACCTCGATGATCCGCGTCACGGTCCGGTCCAGGAAATACCGGTCATGGCTGATGGTCAGCACCGTGCCCCGGAACCTCCGCAGATACCCCTCCAGCCACTCCGTGGCCTGCAGGTCCAAATGGTTCGTGGGCTCGTCCAGCAGCAGGATGTCCGTATCCTCCAGAATGAGCCGTCCCAGGTTCACCCGGGTCTTCTCTCCGCCGGACAAACACGCGAATTCCCGCTGCCGCATTTCCCTCGGGATGCTCAGGCCGTTGGCCACCTTGTTCACCGCCGCCTCCGTGTCCCAGCCGCCCAGTCCCTCGAATTTGGCGTTCAGCTCGCCGTACCGCCGCAGCGTATCCGCGCCGCTGTCCCCCTGCTCCATCCGCAGGGCCAGCGCATCCATCTCGTCCTTCATCCGAAACATCCGCGCGAAGGCCGTCTGCAAAACGTCCTCCACCGTGTACCCCTCCGGATACACGGGAATCTGCGAGATCAGTCCCACCCGCCGTCCGGCGGCGATCTGTACCTCGCCCTCGTCCGGCTCCAGATCCCCGGTGAGCATACGGAACACCGTGGTCTTTCCGGCGCCGTTCCGCCCCAGCAGTCCCACGCGCTCCCCGCTGTCCACCTGAAAGTTCAGTCCGTCCAGTATTCTCTTTTCCAGATCAAAGGACTTCACCAGCCCTGTAACGCGAATGTCGACCATTTACTCTTTCTCTAATTCCTTTACGATGTTCTCAAAATGCATGGCGCGGGACGCCTTCACCAGCACCGCCGTCCCCGGCGTGAACCGCGCCCGTACAGCGGGCATGGCCTCCTCCACGCCGGCGAACCACTGCGCCTCCGGATCTGTCTCGGTCAGGGCCTTCATCTTCTCCCCCACCGCCACGGTCTCGATGCCCAACTCCCGGCACAGCGTCCCCATATCCCGGTGGGCCTGGGCCGTCAGCGCGCCCAGCTCACCCATGTCGCCCAGCACCGCCAGGTGCTTTTTCTGCCGGCTGGCGGCCAGCATACGGATGCCCTCCGCCATGGACTGCGGATTGGCGTTGTAGCAGTCGTCGATGACCAGCCGATCCCCGTCCATACGGATCAGGTGCATCCGGCTCCCTACCGGCGCATAGGCCGCCGTCCCCGCGGCGATCTCCGCCTCCGTCAGGCCCAGCCGCTCGCCGATGGCTGCCGCCATGGCCATGGGATAGACCATGTGCCGCCCCGGCGCCGCCGTCTCCAGCCGGTAGGCCGCCTTGGCCGTGGTCACGGTGCAGGCAATGCCCTCCAGCCCCCGGTCGTCGATGTCCGTAACGCGGACCTCGCAGTGCTCGCCCTCGCCGCAGCGCAGGATGATCTGTGGCAGCGTCACCGTGTTCAGCAGCTCGTCGTCGCCGTTGAGCACCGCGACGCCCTCCGGGGTCAGATTTTCAAATATCTCACACTTGGCCTGCAAAATGCCCTGCCGTGTGTTGCCCAGATTTTCGATGTGGGCATCGCCCACGTTGGTGATAACGGCGATATCCGGCCGTACCATCTCGCCCAGATACCGTATCTCCCCAAAGTGGTTCATGCCCGTCTCGATCACCGCCGCCTCGTGCTCCGGCATGAGCCGCAGCAGCGTCAGCGGCGCGCCGATGTCGTTGTTGAGGTTCCCCTCCGTCCGCAGCGTCTCGTATTTCTGTGCCAGCACTGCGGCGATCATCTCCTTGGTGGTAGTCTTGCCCACGGAGCCGGTCACCTGTACCACCGGCAGCCGGAACTGCCCCCGGTACCAGGCGGCCAGCGCCTTCAGCGCCAGCCGCGTGTCGGGAACCTGAATGTAAAACTTCCCCGGCAGCAGTGTCTCCGGCGTCTTTGCCGTCAGGCATCCCGCCGCCCCGGCCTCCAGTGCCTTTTCGATATAGGCGTGGCCGTCGAAGCGTTCCCCCACCAGGGGGATGAACAGCGCTTCCTGCGGCACGCGGCGGCTGTCGGTGGTCACGTCGCGCACCGCCGCGCCGCTGCTCTGCAGCACCGTGCCGCCCACCGCGGCGCAGATGGTCTGTACCGTCAGCGGCATCATGCCCGCGCCGCCTTTCGCGCCGCCAGCGACAGCTCCACGATCTTTTCGCACAATTCGCCGTAGTTCAGTCCCACCTGCGCCGCCTCCTGGGGCACCAGACTGGTAGGCGTCATGCCCGGCAGGGTGTTGATCTCCAGGCACCAAGCCTGACCGTTCTCGTCCAGAATGAAGTCCGAACGGGAGTACACGCTCAGCCCCAGCCCCTTGTGCAGCTTCAGGGCCATCTCGCCCACCTGCTTCCACGCCGCGTCCGTGATAGGCGCGGGGCACAGCTCCACCGCGCCGCCGGCCTGATACTTGCTCTCATAGTCGAAATAGGCGCCCTTGGGGATGATCTCCACCGCCGGCAGATAGCCGTCGCCCAGCACGGCAATCTGTATCTCCCGACCCTTGATCTTCTTCTCCACCACCACATGGTTGCCGTAGCGCAGCAGGTCGCGCAGGGCCTTCTCCAGCTGTTCCTTCGTGTCCGGCAGCGCCACACCGATGGAGCTGCCGCCGTTGACGATCTTCACGGCACAGGGCACCGGCAGCTCCTCTGCCAGCCGGGGGATATCGCTCTCGGTATAGTGGATGTCGTGCCACGGAGCCGTGCGAATACCGAGAGAGTCCATCATCCGCTTCGTCACGGATTTATCCATGGCCATGCCGCTGCCCAGATACCCGGATCCGGTGTAGGGCACGCCCAGCAGGTCCAGCGTGGCCTGTATGCGGCCGTCCTCGCCGCAGCTGCCGTGCAGCGCCAGAAATACCACGTCCGCCATGCGGCACACGGTCAGCACGTCCTTGCCCAGCAGGCTGGGGCTCTGGTCCCTCCGGCTGCGGCGCACCGCCTCCAGGTCCGGCTCCACGCGCTCCACCCGGCTCTGGCCGCACAGGCCGTCCGGCGCGTCAAAGATATCCTCCAACGCGCCCTCGTAGTCCTCCAACCCCAAAAACATATCCACCAGAATGGCCTTGTGTCCCCTCTCCCGCAGCGCCCTGCACACGCCGGTGCCGCTGGTCAGCGCCACCTGGCGCTCTGTGGACAGTCCGCCCGCCAATACCACGATCTTCATAAGCGTACCCTCGCTTTCAGGCGGCACAGCGAAAAACGGCCCTGTGCCCCCATGATTTGATACATTATTATAGCACAGCGCCCCGCTGATTACAACCGATTTTGCCCGCCGGTGTGTAAACAAACAAAGAACGCCCCGGCACAGCCGCGGCGTTCTTTTGTTGTCTTTCCTATCGCAGCCAGTCGGGCTTCGCCCGCCCGTGTACGCCGGACACCAGCCCCATACAGGCAAACAGCATCACCAGCGACGAGCCGCCGTAGCTGATGAAGGGCAGCGTCAGTCCGATGACCGGCATCACGAACAGGCACATACCCACATTGATGATGACCTGAAAGATAATGACACTGGCCACACCGATGCAGGCATAGCCCTCCAGCCGGGTCTTGGCGTGCCGCGCCACATACAGGCACCGCAGTATAATGGCCGTCAGCAGCGCCAGCGTCAGCAGGCAGCCCACCAGCCCCAGCTCCTCACCGATCACGGAGAAAATAAAATCCGTGTGCCGGTGCGGCAGGCTGGATGCCGCCTCGCTTTGGGTCTGCGTGCCGCGAAACAGCCCCTGCCCGAATATCCTTCCGCCGCCCAGTGTCAGCAGGCTCCGGGTCTGCTGCCAGCCGGTGTTCAGCGGGTCATAGCTGTGGTCGAACAGAACGATGAACCGGTTTTTCATGTAGGTATCCAGCAGGTCCAGGTCCCACATGGCGTAGAACAGCAGTCCCGCCGCGCCGCCGCCGATCAGGAACCACCGCAGCGCCACCCCCGCCACAAAACACATACACGCGAAGATGAACAGGAACACCAGCGCACTGCCCATGTCGGAGGATATCTTGTAGTACAGCGCAAAGATCACGCCGAAGTGTGCCGTCAGCATGACGATGGAGGAAATGGACCGCAGGTCCCGGTTCTCCTTCAGCCACGCCAGCTGTTTCGCCAGCACGATAATAAACGTCAGCTTCACGATCTCCGCCGGCTGCACCTTCACCGGCAGGAACGGGAACTCCAGCCATGCCTTGTTGCCGGTATCCCCGGCAATGCCGAGGGGCGTTGCCAGCAGCAGGATGAACACCACGCCCACCAGGAATATCCACTTCCAGTACTTCGCCAGCTCGTTCAGGTCCACCTGCGACACCACGATATACAGCACCGCCCCGATGCACAGCGCCGCCGCCTGCACCAGCACCAGCTTGCTGGTGTGCATATAGCGTGTGGCGCTGGCGATCATCAGTATGCCGAACAGCGACGTGCCGATGCACAGCGCCAGCAGGACCAGATCGGCCTGTCGGAACACGTCGTTAAAAAGCTCCCGTATCCGTCGCAGCATGGCGGCACCTCCCTTCCCTCGCATTTCCCCCGCACGGCGCACATATCCGTTCCCGCATAGTGTACCACGATTTCCCCGCCCTGTAAACCACCATACTTCTATCAAAAATGTTACTGTTTCCGCCCGTTGCTTTCACAGCCCAGCCACCGTTTTCACAGCCCGGCCACCAACAGCGCTATCACCGAAAGGCCCCCCACCGCCAGCGCATAGGGCGTTGCCGCCCGTATGGTGGTCAGGTTGGAAACGCCCGAGCCGGCGGTGGTCATCAGCACCGCGTCCGCATAGAAGCACAGACTATATCCCAGGGCAACGCCACTCATCACCGCGGCGATCATCAGCGGCGCAGCCACCCCGGCAGCCAGTCCCATCGGGATGAACACAGGAATAGCGATGGTCATCACCGCCCAGCAGCCGCCCACAGCGAACACCGTCATACCCACCAGCACAAACGCCAGCGGCGCGATCAGGCAGCGGGGCACTTCCCCTCCGATACCGTTGATGAGAATATCGAACAACCCCAATGTACGGTTGGCGTCGCTGAGCATCAGGCCAAAGCCCACCACCACAGCGATGGTGGTCATACCCTTAACGCCGGAAAAGAATCGGGCAAAGTATTCTCCCACCGTCATACGCTTCTGTATCACATACAGCAAGAACTGCACCACCAGGCACACGATGATACCGTGGAGCAAATCATTGTCAAACAGCACCGTGCCGCCCACCAGCGCCGCCAGCGGGACAACAGCGTTCCAGGCCGAGGAGACATTGTGCTCATCCACCTCGTCAATATCCACCAGCTTCTCGCCCTTCTCTCCCGGTTCAAAGGCAGCGCCGCCGGAGGCCACCCGGTGATACGCCTGACGAAGCATGCCCACTTTCGGAAACCACCCCAACGCCAGCAACAGACTTACCAGCATCATCGCCAGCGGATAAAACATGAAGGGCACCGCCTGAAGGTAATCCGTGAACCCCAGGCCGAAGTCGGAGATCAGGCCCACGCTGAAGGCCGTCCAGCTGGTAAAGGGCACCGTCACGCACAGGCAGCATGCCATAATGTTGGTCTGCACCGCCAGGTGCTCCCGGGGCAAACGATTTTTATCGGAGACATCCCGCAGGCAGATGGTGGTAGTCAGGGCATTCAGATACTCGTCCACGAACATGATCACAGACAGCAGCCACGCCAGCAGCAGCGTTTTGCGGGGCGTGTTGGCCGCCTTCGCCAGCAGATCCCGGAAGCCCATGAGCCCGCCGGAGGCCTGAAACAGCGAGATCATTCCGCCAAAGCCCAGAATACTGCACAGTGCAAACTGATAGGAGCTGTTGCCCAGTGTAGTATACATGGTGTCGATCAGCCCAGTGAAAAAATGCTGGCGATGGACCAACAGCACGGCCAGCAGAGTGGCCAGGACCATTGCATCCGCCATTTTTCTGGTCTTTAGGGCATATACGATCAAAAACGCCAACGGCAGGAACGCCATAACAGTATGCAGCACAGAAACATCTCCCTTCTCACACAGAGTATAGCAAATTCCAGCGAAAACCACAACTGCGCATGAAAAAGCCGGCCTGGTGGCCGGCTTTTTCATGCGCCGCTTATACAGACATGCTTTTCACACCGGGGTTCTCCCGCATAAAGGCCAGTGCTTCATCATGGGTGATCGGCGGCTCAAGCCGGACGGTGATCTCCATACGAAGGCAGCCGTCCTGACGGGTGAGGCTGCTCTCTGTCACCTGGCCGCGGTGCTCCTTCAGCAGATCGTCAAAACGGGCCCGCAGCTCATCCGTATCCTCCAGCTCCACCAGAAGCTCCTGGGTCGTGAGGGCATCCGCCCCCACAGGGAAGCGGTGGAGAATGATCTGGATGGCAACGAGGACAGCCGCCTCGAACAGGCCCAGCCAATACATACCGGCACCCACAGCCATACCGATGGCGGCGGTACCCCACATACCGGCGGCGGTGGTCAGTCCGCGGATAGAGTTGCCGTTTTTGAATATGACGCCGGCCCCCAGAAAGGATATGCCGCTAACCACCTGGGCGGCAATGCGTGCAGGGTCGGCGCCGCGAAGGCCACCCAACGTAACACAGTCCAGGAAAGCGTATTTTGAGACGATCATAAACAGCGCGGAGGTACAGGCAATGATGCAGTGGGTACGGATGCCCGCCTCCTTGCGGCGCTTACTGCGCTCCAAACCCACCAGCGCGCCCAAGGCGGCAGACAGCAGCAGGCGAATGAGAAATTCCAGATTGTCGTAAACAGTCAGGGTCGCTTCGGGCACATATTGCGTCAGTCCGGAAAGCATAACAGTCTCCTTTCAGCGGCACAGGCCGCAGGTATGGTACAGCAAGTATAGTGTGCATCGCCGTTTCTTATGCGGTATAGCGGCATTGGTCGGTAATAGCCTCCTTCAGCCGCCGCAGCGTCGGATCGTCCGGATCCCGGGGATAGGGCAGATCCGTCAGATCAAATTCACAGATCGTACTGTCCGGGTGCATGACAATGATCCGCTGCCCCAGCAGCAGCGCCTCCTCCAGCTGGTGGGTGACCAGCACGATCGTGCGGGGCAGCTTCTCCTGAATGGCCAGGAGTTGGCTCTGCAACTCTGCGCGGGTCAAAAAATCCAGCGAGGCGAAAGGTTCATCCATCAGCAGCAGCTCCGCCTGTCCTGCCAGCACCCGGGCCAGGCCCAGACGCTGCTTCATGCCGGTGGACAGCTCTGCCGGCGTCAGGTCGGCGTAGTCCTCCAATCCCACCAGGCGCACGAACTCGCTGGCGCGCTCATAGCGCTCCTCTGGTGTTTTCCCCACGCCGCAGGCCATGGCCACGTTCCGCTGCACGCTGGTCCAGGTGATGACATAGGGATCCGGACTAAGCATGGCACTGTGCCAACCCTCCGGAATCCGTATTGTCCCGGTGTCAGGCATCTCCGTCCCCGCCAGCAGCTTCAGCAGCGTGCTCTTGCCGCAGCCGCTGCGACCCACGATCACGGTGATCTCTCCGGCAGGAATGGTCAGCGACAGGCCGCGCAGCACCTGTCGGGTACGGCTGGGCCGCGTCTCGCCGGTCAGGACGATATCCGTGCCGTAGGTGGTATAGGCTTTATCCACATGGTCAAGAACAACTGCGTCCATAGCGATACCTCATTTCCTCGTTTCGGCCGCCGGGCAGATGGACGGCACGGCTATCATAGCCCCGGCGGTGGGGCTTGTCAAGCGCCGCCGTCAGCCCAGCATCTCCAGTATCTCCTGCAGGCTGAAATTCTCCCGGTAATAGTCCAGTTCTCCGGCGATCAGCTCATCCAGCACACGCATACCCAGCACCTCCACCGGCGCCCTGTCGTCCGTCAGAAGGCAGTCTCCACCGGTGTAGACCGTCAGATCGGCGGCCACCTCCGCCATCATGGCGGCGTAGTCTCCGTCGGTCAGCGCGGCGCGGCTGGCGGCAAAGCGCTCCGGCAGGCCAGGCGCGTTGGTGCAGAACACCTCCGTATTGGTGTTTCCGGGCACATCGGCCAAGTAGGTGTACGCAAACACGCTGGCCATCGTATCGCAGAGGTACTGGTTGATGGAGCCATCCTCGCGGGAGGTCATGTTCAGGTTCACCACCATGACGCCCTCCGGCTTCAGATGCTCCGCCACCGCCGCGAAGAACTCCCGGCTGGACAGTTGAAACGGAATGGTGATGTCCTGATAGGCGTCCACCATGATCACATCAAACTTTTCCTCCGACGCGGTCAGGTAGGCCCGGCCATCGGCTACAGCCACCTCCACCTCCTCCGGCAGGCCAAAATAGGTGCGGGCGATATCGGCGATCTTGCCGTCGATCTCCGCGCCCTGCACGGTCATGCCCGGGAAATAGCGGACGCAGTATCCGGCGTAGGTGCCGGACCCCATGCCCAAGATCATGGCGCTGCGGCCTGTGTTATCGGTACCGTCCATACCCGCCATACAGGGGGCTGCCAGCGCGTAGTCGTAGTACATTCCGGTGAGCTTACCGTCCTTGTTCTGCACCGACTGTACACCGAAGAGCACATTGGTGGAGAGCGTGGTGGTGTGGTCATCATCCTTGACCTGGAGGTAGTTGTAGATGGACTCGTCCTCCAGGGCCAGGTCGCTCTCCCAGAATGCGAAGCTGTAGGTGGGCAGCGCAAAGCACAACCCCGCCACCAACACCATCGCAATAATACCGGTGACCGTCTTCTTCCGTTCAAAAGTGAAGTAGACAATACCGATAGCGGCCAGCACACCCGCAAAGATCAGGAACGTGGCCGCCGTACCCACCGCCGGGATGGTCAGGAACGTGGGCACAAAGGTGCCGATGATGCTGCCGATGGTGTTCAGCGCATTCAGCTGCCCCACGGTCCTGCCGGTGTCATCCAAATTGTCCACAGTGAACTTGGTCAGGGACGGTGTTACGGTGCCCAGCAGCACACAGGGGAAGGCGAAGATCACCAGGCAGGCTGCCAGCGCCGCCCAGACCAGAAAGTTCTTCGTTACGAACGTGGCCAGCAGGAAGGATATCCCGGCGATCATCCATCGGCCCGCAAAGGGTATCAACGCGATCCAGATCGCGGCGATGATGACCCGGCCATAGAGTCGGTCCGGCGACTTGCTCTTGTCAGCCATCCGTCCGCCCCAAATGTTGCCCACAGCCATAGCGATCATTATAACGCCGATAATGACCGTCCAAACGATTTGAGATGAGCTGAAATACGGCGCCATCAGGCGGCTGGCGCCCAGTTCCACCGCCATGACGGACATTCCCGCGAAAAACTCTGTCAGGTATAAAAACCACTTACTATGAGTCAGCTTTTTCTCCATGGTACAAGGTCCTCCTTATAGGCTTCTGTCCACCCCGGAAACTACAAATGGTTCTCCCGGGATCGCCTTGTATTATAGCGTAGCATGACCGTTTCCGCAAGTACCTCTCTGTTTTCATGGCCTTCCCGCTGTTCTTCAACTGCGCAGAAAAAACCTCCGTTTCCGGAGATTTTCTCTTATTTTGTGTCAGCTTTCTCGGATCGTTCTTGACAGAGAATAACGAAGCCGGTATGCTGATAGCAACGGGAGGTGAGGCGCCATGATGGACGGAAATATCATATTGTCCGTGGCGAAGGCCATGGAGGTCCTGCAAATTCTGAGTCAGGCCGAAAGTCCGCTGTCGCTGAAGGAACTGGCCACCCGGTGCGGATACCCAAAGAGCACCGTATTCGGCCTGCTGACCACCATGCGGGCCTATGACGTGGCAGCGCAGACGCCGGACGGAAAATACACGCTGGGCCTGCGGCTGTTCGAATATGGGCGGCAAGTGGAGCGGTCCTGGGACATCTCACTGGTGGCCCGCCCCTATATGGAGCACCTGTGCCAACGGACCGGGGCGTCCGTCATGCTCTCGGTGTGCGAGGGCGGCAGCGTGATCACCCTGGACCAGGTGGAGACCCGGGACAATCTGCGCGTCGTGTCGGATATAGGTTCCCGGCTGCCAATCTACTGTACATCGCAGGGCAAGGTCTTTCTGGCACATATGTCCCGCACCAGTGCCGAGGCGCTGCTGCGCGCGCAGCATATGACCCAGTTCACCCCGCACACCATCACCGATCTGACCGCGCTGATGCAGGAGATCGATCTGTGCCGTACCGACGGCTATGCCATTGAAAACGGCGAATACAAGATCGGCCTGCGCTCCATTTCCGCACCGGTCTATACCGTGGAGGGCAAAGCACGATACACCGTTGGCGTGATCGGTATGTTCCGCAGCACCCGTTCCGATGAATTCCTTGCGGCGGTAGAACAGGTCTGCGCCACCGCGTCCATGATCTCCACTGCGCTGGGCTATCGAAAAACGGAGGAGCTTTTGTGAGCCATACCTCTCAGTATCCTGATTGGTAATGAGAATGTGCCGAATGGACTGCGCTTTTCTCACCTTTTTCGCCAAATACCACCGCAGGAAAAAGCAAAAACACACGTCCGGCCCAGTCAGGCCGGACGTGCGTATATTCTCAGGCCTCACAGGAAGCGAGACCCGGTCAAAGCGCGGTCCCCTTCTTCGGTACGAACAAGCCATGCATATCGGCACGCTCCAGCTCCAGCAATGCTTTTTTTCTTTGGATGCCACCGCCATAGCCGGTAAGGCTGCCGTTTGTACCCACCACACGGTGGCACGGGATCATGAGGGAGATCGGGTTATGCCCCACCGCGCCGCCTACCGCCTGCGCGGACATTTTGGCCAGCCCCTGCTGGCGAGCCGCTTCAGCGGCGATCTCTCCGTAGGTCATGGTCTTTCCATACGGTATTGTCAGCATGATGTCACAGATACGCTTACGGAACGGTGTGGTATCATAGCGCAGCGGCGGCAGAAACCCCGGTTCCTTACCGGAAAAATAGATATCCAGCCAGCGACCGGCCTCTGCAAACAGCGGGTGTTCCCTTTGTGCAGTCACTTCTGGCAGAACGCTACCAAAACACCTCTGCCCGTTGAACCATAGACCAACGAGCGCCTCATCGTCGCAGGCCAGCGTGATCGTACCCAGCGGCGACATATACTCGGATGTCCAGATCATCTCTTTCCCTCCATTCTTTTTTTCGGCTTATGATCTTTCAACTCCGGGATCGCTCCACCGGCCACCGCCCACAGATACAGGCTCGCCACGCTGCCATACGGGCTAAACCGACGGCGGTATATCTCAAACCGCTTACGGTCAATGCTGCGGTGGTGATAGAGCATCCGCAGTCCGCGCTGAATAGCCAGATCGTCGTAACTAAACACATCGGGCCGCTGCATACAGAACAGCAGGATCATCTCCGCTGTCCAGATGCCAACACCCTTCAGACTGCTCAGTTCGCGGATCACCTCCCCGTCCGTTTTCTGCCATATGCCGTCCAGATCAAACGCACCGTCCCGGGCCTTTTGCGCCAGATCTGTGATGTATTCCGCCTTACGGAAGGTCATACCCAGGGCTTGCAGTTCAGGGACTCCCGCCGCAAGGATGGTCTCCGCGTTCACCTCACCCAGCGCATCCCGCATCCGCTGCCAGATGGTCGCCTGCGCCTTAGTCGATATCTGCTGGCCGATGATATGATGGACAATGGCAGAGAACAAGTCCGTATCCACGGCACGGTCGATATGTCCAATACGGTCAATGACTTCACCAAGCCGCCTGTCTTTCTGCCGCAGATAGGAAAGCTCTGTTTCCCCGTATTCGAAATACACCGCTGTCACCGTCCTTTCATCTTTACATACAGGCAGGCACCGCCGCTAAACACCGTGAGACTATGATCGGATACAGTTCCCATAGTGCGGGCTGCGCTCTGACACAGAGTATACCATCCGCCCCCGCTGTTTGCAACCACCGGTCCAGTTATCGTCAAACCCACCTCAAACGATACGTTGGTTTCACGTTTTCCAGTCGGCTGCCTATCGACAACATCCACTTCGGTCAGCCGGAGACACCGATGTACTTGAGGCCATTCTTATCTCACCGTACCGTACCGTTTCGTTCCACTCGATCTTCACGATCTGCATTTTCATTCTGTCGTCGCCGACCTTGGTGTGAAAGCGGAAAACCTGCTGACAGATGAGTCCTTCAGATCATGGTACGCCCAGCATATACCCGCGGCTTGACACCTGTAGGCGGCTGCCCCACGAAGACAGCTCCCCCTTCACGTCCGAAACGGCAAAATATGCCCCCACATCGAGGTCGCAAGGGATTTTTTCTATCAAGGCACCGATTTACACCACAAAATTTCAAATACAATACGCCTGCTCGATGGACTGATCGAACAGGCGGCGTTTAATCAAGCGCTTGTTACCCACCCGGAGGATGAATTTGCATCGGTCCTCGTTGGTGACCTCTCGCAGTTTGTTGATACCAATTCCGGAGTAAAAATCTATGGTTCAAAAGAAGAAATCCGGGCTTGAAAAAGTCCGGAAACGGTTGATGCGCCTGGCTTTACGCCAGACGCATCTATACCGGTAATTCTTTATGTGAAGACAGGACAATAGAGATGTTTTTGCGTTTTCACTGTCTTGATTTGAACACTCGTCACAATCATTCTACATCACTCCGTTTCTGTTTTCAAGGCTGTTTACAGCGTCATCTCGATTTCCGTGCCGCCGATAAAGACCACCTTGATTTTCTCTTTTGATTCCACCACTATGCATTCGATGATCTGACGGACGAGCTTATCGGCGGTTGCCGTGATGAATATTTGTGCTTCAGCAAAACGGAAGCCCACACCTCTCGATGCAAAATTCGGAACGGTCATCATCAGCCGTTCCATGCGTCTGTCATATGGGTTATTTGAAAATGCGGTCATTTTGGTTCTCCTTGTGAAATGGAAAAAGCCCTCCGGCTTTTGTGTAACCGAAGAGCGATCAATAGTATTACATATTCTGTTGCGGAGCTGATTCCTGTTCAAAGGTCGGTGGCTCGATTTCGAGGTACGGATATCCGTCCGTGAGTTTTTCTTGGAGCTTATCCAGCTGTCGTTCCTGCCCATAGGTCAGCGTTTCGCAGTTGGCTTTGGTGAAGTCCACACAGCGATAGAGTCGGAGTTATCAGGCCGTCAAGCCGGAAAGCCTTGCAGTGCAACGGTTTGATTGGTATCGCACAAATTTTCGGCATTTTGAAGAAAAACCTCAGAAGCCTTGCAGGGCAAGACTTCTGAGGTTTTTCGCGATAGTAGTCAAATAGTAGTCTGCACGCCTTGCGGGTCACGCGACTCGGTTCATTTGCGCAACCTTATCAATGAACTCTTTCATATCCTCGATGTAGGTGTATGGCGCGTACTCAGAATAGATTTCGGGAGAATCCAGAATAACGATCTGCACCCCATCCGCTCTCAGTGCCTCCAGCGTTCCGGGAAGGCAGCGGGCCTCGTTGGGCGTCTTGCAGAGGTAGGCAAGGCAGCCCTGCTGATCAAAGATTTTTGCAACGATGTATATCTTTTTATCGCCCATTGTCACACGCCTCCAATCTCTTTTGGAAGTCCTGCTCGGTTTTGATTAAACCGGCAATATACTCCTGATAAAGCTTTTTTCCGATTTTCGGGCTTTTGTACTTGTAGACATACTGGTGGCTCCAGAGGTTGAAGTAATAATCTTTGCCACACCATAGCTGCACTTCTATCGGGTATGCCAAATTATCCCGCTGGTAATAAAGATGGATCGCACGATAACCATCATCCACCTGTTTCCCATTCCGCAAATCAACAACTCTGAAATAGTCTGGGAAGCTAACTGGATACTCATCAAAGCGAAGCCGAAAACCAAGCACATCATTAAAGCACTGCTTAAAGCCGCCGTGGTTGGCGAGCGTCTTTTCATATTTTCGCATGATGGAGTCATCGCTTTTGAAGCGAGAACCTATCAAATTTTCCTGAACGAGCGTATCAATGTATCCTGCTTTGTATTTCGCGATATCATCGAGAATCAAGTTGATTGGTGTTGCGCTCAGAGAAATTTGTTTCAGGCTTTGCCCAAGCGTTGAACGATAAGACAGTAAGTCCAGCGTTTCTTTTGGAATAAACAAATCCATATTAAAATACCTCTACTCAATGCCTCTTCTATTGTTCACAGTATAGCATGAAATGTCCGAGAGTAAAAGGGATTTTACGCTTTCCCACACGAATTACTATTTTTGCAAAAACCCAGCCTTTAGAACAACATAAACTTCCTGCGGTGAATTACATACTGAGAGGTCCGCAATATTTTCTACACTATTTTGAAGACAATGAAAGTCCACTAATCCGCTATAGCCGTTCCCCCATACAACATCGCTCAGCTTAGAAAAAGCGTAATAACAGTCGAGCGGACATTTATCATTAATCTTTTCATCACTTGTCAAATCTTTCAAGCTCATGTCTTGAAGCAAAGCAAATATTTCATTTACTTTTTCTATTAGTGCGATTCTATACTTTTCTACAAGCTTTTTGTTTTGCATAGAGTGTATCTCAACCGTATAGATAAGCAGCAGTTCTTCTAACGCAAAATTATAGTAATCATTGTCAAGTCGCACTTTTGACTCATGGATTAAGATTTCTATTTGCTCTACTACAGAATTTACTCTACGTATTCTCTTATTTTTCCATTCATTGCAATAGTCTATAGTTTGACGTTCAATTTCATCCACCAGATTACTAAGATAAGCGTATCTCCAAAATAAATATTCAACACAGGCTGCAATTCCTCATTTCTAATTGTTCTATCGCTTCAAAGCATTTTTAGAATCTGCAAAAACTGTTTTCCTTGAACAAATGGATTATTCGTAGTATAACGCACCAGGTGTAAAAGTAAAAGTTTAATTCCTATACTTGCCTGATATTCATCGAACAATTCTCGCTATCCGTCCCAGCAAGAAAGATCATCAAATAGTAGTCTGTGTGCCCCGCAGGTCATGCGGCTCAGATGCAGCGGCTCTCGTTTTCAGCACACACGAACCGCATACTTCACACGATTCCCGTACTGTGTCGATTTGAGCAGTCCCAGTTTTTCAAACTTCAACACAAAGCTGCGGATCGTCGCGTAAGCGGCGTTCCCGAAGTCCTTTTCCAACTGCTTGGTGGAAAACTCCGCGTCGCCGTAAGCGGACAGAACAAACTCCCACAGTGCTTTCTCCTTCTCAGTGACCTGTCCGTGGGACAGGGCGATCTGAAACGCCACGGTCGTCTGTGCGGTCGGAAGCACCCCATTCAGCTTATGATATACATTTTCGATAAAATACGCCAAAAACGGCGTTGCGTCCAGCATACCGCTGATGGTTGCGTTCTCCTCCACCAGCGTATAGGCGTCATAATACTCCTTGCGGCTTTTGTTGATATACTCGGAGAGCGGCACGAACAGCGCAGAGGAATATCCCTGCTGCACCAGATACCACAAATGCATCAGCCGTGCCATTCTGCCGTTGCCGTCAAAGTACGGATGCAGATACGCCATGTAGAAGTGGATCAGCGCCGCTTTCAGCAGATCGTTGATCTCGGATTCTTCATGGATAAAGGTGACCAATTCGCCCATGCGTTCCGGCAGCGCCTGCCAGGGAAAGCCCGTATGCTCCACCTTTGCGCCGATCACATACACGCTGTCATGCCGGTAGAAATGACCGGGCAGCAGCCGATCCTCCTCGGGTAGATAGGCCCCGATGGCCATTTCATAGAGCTGGTGAATGGTCTCCTCGGTGATTTGATTCGCCGGGTCGCTGATGAACTCCAGTCCCTTTTTCATGCCGAAAATGCGGCTTTCGCTTTCGTCTGTGGGAGCAAGGCCGGAGAGGATCTTGCGGACGCTGTCGCGGGTGAAGTCCACCTGCTCGATGGTGAAGGTGGAAACGATCTCCTCCTCCATAGCCTTGACGCCGTAAAGCTGCGTGCTGTTCTGCGGCGTCAAAAGCACCCTGGCAGCGGAAAGGCGCACCTGTGCAATGCTGCTCAGATAGACGATGTTCTGCCCGGAAAAATTCTTGAGCGGCAGCGAATGATAGAAACCGTTTTTCAGCAGCTCCGTGAACTCTTTGATGTCGGCCTGCGGGAATTTATAGCCGAGTTTTCTCAAATCCAGAACGTTTTTGTCGGACAGCATCTTGGTAAACAGCGCAGCATCCATGAAATCACCTCCGTCGCTGATTGCAATTAGTATCAACAAGTATCAGTATAGCGGAGTGTACCCTGAATTGCAAGGTCGAAATCAGGTTTTTGATAATTTTCAATGTATCGCCTTACTGCCTTTTTCCGGACGATGAAAACCGGAAGGTCTCCGTCTACTATATGGAGCTGGCTCCCGGCAGCCATTGGCAGTCGGAGCCGCATCTGCGGGGTACCACCGAGTTTGTCACCCTTTTCGCCGGTGCAATCGAAATCACGGCTGATCAGAAGGACATTGTCGTTCAGGCGGGCGAAAGCGTCCGCTTTCAGGGCGACACCACCCACGCCTACCGCAACATCTCTGACCAAACCACTATTCTGCACATGATCCTGTATAACCCGTAAAAAGACGCGAGCCGCTGCAAATGCAGCGGCTCGCGCCTTTTCTTTCAGTCCTCCAGCTCCGCCTCGTGCTTGAGGATCGCGCCGGTGGCGGCGTTGATCTCGTAGCTGTACTCCATGCCGCCGGATTTGAAC
>OGYZ01000477.1_pt1 | contig 36238 bp, 19 predicted proteins | sample 1576681 | NCBI WGS metagenome assembly OGYZ01 (sample SAMEA3541480, study PRJEB24748) | human gut metagenome | biome: human gut; feature: human-associated habitat; material: faeces | place: China | collected 2012 | reverse complement strand
GATTTCGGAAAACGAATAACCTTACAATCACTCATAGGTTCATCGCTCACATATATAATCTCCCATTTTCCCTGCTTCATTATGGATATAGTATATTCTTGTATTCGATTCTTTCTCTTATTAGTAAAGCCATCACCTGATGCAAAATCGCCTCCTTCCTGCACCCGATCTCCATATTCAAATATACTCAGCTTATTAAATTCTTGTTCTGGTTCTTTTAAATTGATCGTTAATGAAGCCAAAGTGTCTTTTGATGCCCAGTAAGTTTGCAAGCCTCCATCAACAGCCAGACTCGCATCATGAACCCCGGTCTTATCACTTATATAAGATGAAGCCTCGGCCTCACTCTGTATTGAAATAAAATTCCCATTTTTAGGCAAAGCCTTTCCATACTCTAAACCTAATCTGTTCTTCAATGCAATAGCGGCATTCGCCTCATGTTCCCTAATTTGCCCTGTTTGATCCGGAGGAATGTTTAAAAGCAATGTATTATTATTGTCTGTACACCAGTAAAACAACTCCTCCAACTCATCTAAACTACGTGTTGGCTGAGGTTTTTGCTTTGCGTACCACGACCAATACTTACTGATACAAATTGTATGTTCAAAGGGTAAATAATAGGATTTACCTTCATGCATATACTGCTTCTTATCCAACTTATGAGCCAACTTCGGATCCCATAAACGGAAATCACTGGGAAAATACTGAAAGTAATACTTATTATCAACAACCATGGAATCCGGCAAAGCGAAATTTCTTTTTCCCTCTTCCAGAACAATCGTATGATTAACCCCAACGACACAATTGGGTTGTAACTTCTTTATCAACTTATATACACGTGGTAGATTCCAATCTTTTACAGCTCTATTCCATCCACCATCAAACCATACCTCACAAATTGGACCATAATTTGTCAATAATTCTGTCAACTGATTACACATGTAATCTACATATTTTTCCGGATCTTTATCTTTATAGCAAAGCGCATTTCTATCCCATAAAGAATAATAAACGGCAAACTCTATGCCATACTTCTTACAAGCTTTAGCAACTTCTGCAACAACATCCGTTTTCACAGGTGAAGAAGCTACATCATATTCAGTATATTTACTATCCCATAAACAAAAACCATCATGATGTTTCGTGGTAAGTAATATATATATCGAAAACCTGCATCTCTGGCTACACGAATCCACTGATCACAATCCAAATCTGTTGGATTATATTTCTCCACAGGTATAGTTCCATCAGACCACTCTATTTCAGCAAATGTATTAATACCATAAGTTATAAACATTCCATAACCTCTATCAATCATTCGCTGTTGAGCAAAATTTGGACTATTCGCTGGAACAATAAACTGTCCTTTCACATTCAAAAAAGAAAAGAACAATAGACAAATAAATAATAAACGTTTCATAATCTTTTTATAATAAGTTATCAATATTCAGGATTTTGTTAACCGTAGCGGTTCACTCCGTTTTCCAAGTTTCCGTCACACTCTTTCAGCATGATAGCTTTCAGTTCTTCTGCTTTTTCCAGATGCTGTTCGATTACATTCTTCCGTTCCTGCGGATCGTCCAACAAGTTATATAATTCATAAACCCCCAGCTTTCTGTAATAACGGAGTTTCCAACCATCATTCGTAACAATTCCCGGACCTAAGTTAGATCCATATACGACGTATCTTTTCGAATCCAACTTCTTGCCTTCCAACAATGTCGAAAGATAAGAAATACCATCTTTACGAACAGGCAGGTCAACATTCAACATTTCGGCAATCGTAGGAAGCAAATCATAGTTGGATACCAAATCCTCTCTGTGTTGGGCTTCCGGAATGAGTCCTTTTCCATAGAAGACAAGCGGGATATGGACACCGCCGTCCAGATTACTTCGTTTCAATCCGGCCATACCTGCATTCCCGTTGAAGATATCACCTCCCAAGTCGCTATAATATTTCCTTTCGTAGTCATCAAACAGTTCACCCGTCTGTATATTCCGATAAGGTTTCTCACAACGCCCCTCTTGTGAGTAATAAGTTTCATGTCCGTTATCTGCCGCAAAAATGACAATAGTCTTTTTATCCAGTCCCAACGCACGAAGTTCCGTCATAATTCGGCCAATATGATTGTCCAGCATCTTGACCATCGAACCATACTCCTTCTCAATTGAAGTTAAGTTCGGATTGTTGACCAATTCGGGATGTATAGTCGGTATCGAAACCGGTCCATGTGGCAATTGGGTCGGATGGAACAAGAAGAACGGTTTGTCTTTATTCTCGCGGATAAAGGTAAGCATCTTGTCTAAGAAAAGTTCTTGTGAATAGACCGATTTACCGTTTCTGTCCCACCGTTCTTGATAGGCCGCATCTGTTTCACGCTCGATACTCTTTGCACAGTTCTTATGTGTATTTCCGGGAATCGTGACAATTTCTCCATTGTCGAACAGAAATGGAGGGTAATAACCATGACACCGGACATGGTCCAGATAACCATAATAATAATCCCAACCGTGAAGCCTCATTTGTTTGCGCGTCGCATTGAATCCCCACTCCAATTTACCGACTTCGCCTGTTACATAACCGGCTTGTTTAAACACTTGTGCAAGATAATAATCCCCATTTTCTAAAAGGATATCTTTCTCATCAAGTTCTTTTTCTATTTCAGGAATCATTGACAAATCATCTGTTGCCGGAATGAACCGTACCCCATTTGATATCCGCCATTTGTCTCGTTGGCAATCATGATAACCTGTCAGCAAAGAAGCTCTTGCCGGTGCTGAAAGCATACAACCGTAGGCCCTGTCAAAAGAAGTCCCCCGGGCAATTAGCGCATCAATGTTGGGCGTTGTGAACTGTTTCTGCCCATAGGCAGAAATCATCCCTTTCCCCATATCGTCGGCATAGATGAAAATTACATTGGGTTTCTCTACTGCCAACGGCTGTTGCTTGTCGGCAGTACAGGCTGTTGCTGCCGACAAGAGAGCCAAGCAAGAGCATGAAAGCTTTGCATTCATATTTATTCTCATTGTTCTGAAATAAATGGAGCTCTAGAAAAACCTGTTACAGCAACCATCACTAAATATAATTTCGTCTTTTTCATATGCTATGAACTGATTTATAACCTTCATTTACTACATTTGTTGACTGTACAACTCATACCCTCATCTATTTCAAAATTCCAAACGCCGTTTATACATGGTACTATTTTCCCCTTGTACAATAGAGAATACGACTCTCCAAAAGTATTCTTCACTTTTAAAGTTCCACCTTTCTCTGAATGAATATTTATCGAGTCTAAAACACCATTCTTTAATTCCGCACTAACCAAGAAAGCGCCCATTGCTCGTAAATTCTTAAAAGAAGTATTTTTCCAACTTTTGGGTATTGCAGGAAAAACATGTATAATACCGGTATGACTTTGCAACAACATTTCCTGTATCCCTGCTGCAAAAGCCATGTTACCTTCTAAAGTAAAAGGTCTATACGTATATTTAGACTTACCTGTTTTTGTTTGATCCCCATTGGCATGAAAACCATTCTTTAAACAAAAACAATTTGCAAATATTCTTAATGCCTCAGCTGCACCATCACCATCAAAAGCTCTTGCTTTTAAATTAGCAAACCAAGCATAAGAATAACCACACCACCAGTCCGGCCCATATTTTTCCAAAGCAGACAAACTTTGTGTTATTATTCCTTTATCTTTCTCTCCTTTTGAGATGTCCAATAAACCTAATGGATGTATGGATAAAAGATGAGAGAAATGACGATGCGAAGCTTGATAAGGATAACCGGGAGCAATCATTAACCCGCCCTTGTCATCCAACAAATAATCCGGCAACTCAGATTTTACTTGCAACCAATGTTTCGCTTCTTCCTCTTTACCCAATTCCATTGCCAACTCTGCTGCTGCTCCAAAAGCAAAATGAGCCAAAGCCCTGTCAAAGTTAGTCATTTCTTTGAACCAGGCCTCTATACGATTATCATTAAATTCAGGAGATGCGCTTAAAGGCAAAGTACGTACTCCATTTCTTTGAACCATAAACTGCTCCAGATAGGTAACTACATCCTTTAAATAGGGATAAGCACGTGTCTTCAGGAATTTTCGGTCTTGTGAATACTTCCAATGTAAATAAAAATGTTGAGATAACCAAGCAGAAACAGTCACTCCCATAGCATATTGTGCCCATCCTCCCATAGGTTTACCATCAAGTGTGCTTACCCCCGGCACATTTAAACCATCCGTTCCAAAAAACTGTTTGGTATATTTTTTATTCTCTTCCCGTTGATTCCATAATGTATTCAAAAAGCCATATCCTTCTTTTAAATGATTACCCGTATAAAAAGGCCAGTAACTTAATTCTGTATTTAAATCGTGATGATAATCACCCTTCCACGGTGGTAATTGCCCATTATCTGCTGTCCAAACAGCTTGTAAGGATATTGGATAAGAATCTTCTCGTGCAATTGAACCCATTTTATAAACCTCATTATAGTACTGTTTTTCTATTTCCTCATCCGGTATAGAAATAGATGAGCTTGCATAAAATTTACTCCACCAATCACAATGAGATGAATAATTTTCCTCTATACCTTCTTCTAAAATTTTATCAACCCAATCAATAGCATCATCACTAACTCTAGAAGAAGTTATACTCCATACTCCATACAACCGTTTACCTACATATTTCCATTTAACCGCCACTGTGTAATAAAAATTACCCCATCCATTCTGCCGATAGACTAGTTTATTGTCACCTAACTGTTCAACTTTACCTTGCTTATACCCCAAACGAGATAAACTATGACGGGCCAAACCTGTATGAGTAGAAGACGGCTCTTCCTCCTTGTAGGATGGCGGTACCAATAAGGGAGAAACCTGTTTATCTATACCATCAAAAACAAATATTCCGACCGGCTTATTAGCATGGACAAAAGTACGTAATGATTTTCCCGATTTCCATAAAACCTCACACACAGCTTGTTTCTGATATAAATGAACATGTTCAACCTCCCCCAGTTGCTCTAAAGAAAACTCCAAGCCCGCTCCTGGTATTTTAGAAGGACCAGGATAACCATTGTACGGAAAATCCAATTTCTTCTGAACGGGAGCATAATCCCCTTTCATTACTTGATTATACAACCATGTAAATGTAAACTCTTCACCTTTAAACTCCGGAGATGTCCGTAGATCCCATAAATCACTCCGATCTATAGACATTCTTAGATTATTTCCTTTTTGCCAAACTAATGAGCCTACTAATCCATTACCTAACGGAATGGCTTCATCCCAAACATTAGCTAACTCTTTATACTCCAAATCATGTTGACAAGACTCAACTTCTAAATTAATAGAAGTACAGCCTAATAAAGGTAAAAGTAAATATATGAACAACATCTTAACAACTCTCATATCTAATCATCTATTTAAAATTTCTTGTTCTTCCATTCTCAACCTGGCTCTTTAATAAATCAGATAATTCTTTGGCTATATCAGGATATTTATTTATTAAATTATTAGTTTCAAAAGGATCTTCTTTTACATTATATAAATTATCTTTAAAATAAACCCAATCATTTTTACGTATTCCCAATTGACCATTATAATGTTGCATTAATAAAGTTTCCCGAATCTCCGTCGTATCTCCAAAGATTATAGGCAAAATACTGAAGCTGTCTTCTCCCATATCATTACCCATCTTATATCCTGTTAATTCTGCTAAAGTAGCCATCATATCTATAGAACAAACCAAATTATGATTTTCTACCCCCTGAGCTACTTTTCTTGGCCAAGAAATAATGAATGGGACTCTATGCCCTCCTTCAAATAAAGAGGCTTTAAATCCTTTCAAATTTCCACAACTTTTATGTCCAAAATCAGTTTCAAAAGGAGCGCCATAAATACCGTCTTTATGTCCATCTGTACCTACTTGGATTGCTCCATTATCACTTGTAAAAACAATCAGTGTATTATCATAAATATTCAATTCTTTAAGAACTGATACAACTCTACCAACTACCCAATCTAACATCTGGACATGATCTCCTCTATCACCTGCCAGACTTGTTCCTTTCATAAAATCAGGAACATTACTTGGTAAATGAGGAGCCTCAGGTGTTAAATGGATATAAAAAGGTTGGTTTCTATTCTCTTTTACATGCTTTTGTATAAAAGCAACAGCCTTTTCTGCATAAATACTATCAACTAAATCCTTCTGCCAATCTTCTGCAATTAATCTAGGCCCCAAGTCATGAGTTTCATGCCAACGGATTATATGATCTGGTATTGGCATTTTTTCTTTTTGATATAAATGATAATCTATTTCTTTTAATTTACTTTGAATCTTATGATTCTCAACAAATACTATTGGATGTAAATTATGAGCAGATGCCGTAACAAAAGAATAGTCAAATCCTAAATCTTTAGGTCCTCTACCCAAATATCCTTTACTATAGTCAACAGGTTCTTTATCCTCCCAACCCAAATGCCACTTTCCTATATGCGCCGTATGATAGCCTTTTTCTTTCATCATATTCCCTATTGTTTTTCGACCCGGTTCTATCAAACTTCTTGTATATCCACACCACAAGACCTCTTTCTTCAATCGTCCTCTCCAACAATATCGACCCGTTAATACACCATAGCGAGTTGGAGTACTAACAGATGCGGGACTATGAGCATCAGTAAAACGAATTCCATCTTTTGCTAGTAAATCTATATTAGGAGTATGAATCTTGGTTGCACCATAACAAGACAAGTCACCATACCCTAAATCATCAGCCATAATATAAATAACATTAGGTAATCGTTCTATCTCTCGTTTAGAATCTTGACAAGCCACAAACAAACTTGATGTTAACAATAATGGATATATAACTACTTTTTTCATACAACTCTATATTTAAAACAGTATCTCTAGTTATAAATAGTTATGCTTAGAGATACTGTCATTTTTTATAAATTAATAACCTGGATTTTGCACTAATTGTGGATTCACATCTATTTCAGATTGAGGAAAAGGCCACAAATAATGATGAGATTCAAACTTACAAGTTCCCGCAATAGATTGAAATCCATTCATAACTTCTTCAGCTATATGCCAACGATGTAAGTCAAATAAACGGAAACCTTCAAAAGCTAACTCAAAACGACGTTCTTTTCTTAACTGGTCTCTATTCAATGTACCCTGAATAGTAGTTAAGCCAGCTCTTTCTCTAATCCGATTGAAGCTCGTAATAGCCAAAGGATCTGTTGTTACTCCACCTCCTTTTTCTACCATTGCCTCTATATACATTAGTAATACTTCCGTATAACGCAACAAAACTACATTATCATCTGTTGATAAGTCATATGGGTTTACGGTGTATTTATCAGGATTTGTTTTATCAAAAAATTTAACGCAACCATAACCTGTCTGTGTCGTATTAGTAGGAGTAAACCAGGTATTATCCGTTGGCCTTTGATAAGCCCCATCCTTTGCCTTATAATACCAAGATTCCACACGTTTATCATTCGCCTCATGAGCCAAAATAAAAGACTCATAAGGAGTCAACCCACTCCAATAAAAACCTTCAATTTCTATTCCATAGTTTTGTTTGGCATCAGGAGACTGATACTCTACAGCAAATAAAATTTCTAGACAATCGTTTTGCCCCAAACGTTTAATAAATATCGGATCCCACGAAGAAGCAAATGCTACATTACCTCTTTCTTCTGATGCTATTATTTCAGCAGTTAATTGTTTAACTACATCCCATTTACCTTCAAATAAAGCAACTCTCGCTTTTAAAGCTCTTGCTGTATTCTTTACTACATGTCCTAAATATGGTGTATCAGATAAATTTTCAATAGCAAAATCCAAATCAGCATTAATATAAGCTAATGATTCTTCTTTTGTTTTTTGTTGAATTTTGCTGTCAGCAACAGTTGGAACTTTATCATAAATAACAACTCCTCCAAATCGTTGAACTAATTCAAACAAATAGTAAGCTTTTAAAAATTTAGCTTCTGCTAAAACAGCATTCGCCTCTTCTTCCGAATATCCTAATTCGTCTTTAACCTGATTAAAGTTATCTAGGAATATATAACAAGCTGTTACACCTTTGTACATACCATTATATATATTGGAAACTATACCTCCTGTACTTGGATTTAAAATTCCTATTTTTATATTTGATATAGAAGAATGTTCCGTTTGCCAACAATAACCATTATCAGTTAACCCATCCAAATAAGGTTTTAGTTGCGACAAATAATTACTCGATTTCAAATGTTTATAACATCCAGCCAAAGACAAATTTACATCATTTTTTGACTTCCAAAATGTTTCAGAAGATACTTTATCTTTCGGATAGGTGTCCAGTAAATCTGAGCAAGATAAAAACATACCCATTACACCTACTATCATATATATATAACAATTCTTTTTCATAAATACATTCATCTTAAAATTTAACATCTAGACCTATTGAGTAAGTTTTCAACTGAGGGAATACTGCATGACGCCCATCACCACTTCGTTCCGGATCCATGTGGGGATAGTCGGTAAAAGTCAACAAGTTTTCCCCTGAAAAATATAACCTAAGAGAAGATAAACCAAGTTTAGAAATTAAATTCTTATCGAAATTATAACCCAATTGTAAATTTTTCAATCTTAAATAAGATGCATCTCGCAAAAAATAAGTCGAACGTATAGAATTTGATTTATAATAAGAAAAACCACCATACAATGCTGGTATATCCGTATCCGTATTCTCTGGAGTCCAAGCATCTCTAAAATCAACTGTTGGAGGACCACCCTGTGAGAATGGTTCAATTATATATTCAGTTGTATAAATCTTTCGACCTGCAACACCCTGGAAAAAGGCAGACAAGTCAAAATTCTTATATCCTATATTTAAATTAAAAGAATAAAGCATCTTAGGATGTTTCCCAGAAACAACTATTCGATCATCTCCATCTATTACCCCATCATTATTCTGGTCTTTCAATTTCAAGTCTCCCGGTTGCACACTATAAGGATGTTTTGCCGAATTGGCTATTTCTTCTTCAGATTGGAACAATCCAATCCATTCATACATATAATGCTCCCCATAAGGTAAGCCGACTTCATTTATGTAGTTTCCATAACTAGGTGCCATCAATTCTAAGACCTTATTTTTATTAAACGTCGCCATAAAACTTGCTCCATAAGTAAAATCGCCTAATTGATTTTGATGACCAATTTGAATTTCAACACCACGGTTTCTTAACTTCCCATAATTAACAGTTGGTGCAGCCAAGCCAACACTAGCCGGTATAGGAGCTTCATTTAGAATTCCGGAAGTAATCTTATTATACCAATCAAAAGTCATATAAAGACGATTATTCCATAAATTTAAATCTACCCCCATATCTGTGATAGCCGTTTCCTCCCATGTTAATGTCTTATCTGTTAATTTTGTTTGATTCATAGCCTGAATCATATCTCCTCCAATCACAACATTCGAGGCTTCATAAACATCATGGTAAACATAATTACCAATAGATTGATTTCCTAATTTACCCCAAGAAGCTCGAAGTTTTAAATTATTCAACCATGATAAATTATCCTTAATAAAAGACTCTTCCGAAATACGCCATGCTCCTGAAAAAGAAGGGAATAACCCCCACCGGCTATCTTTATAAATCCTAGATGTACCGTCATATCTGAAATTAGCCTCCAACAAATACTTACTATCATAGGCATAATTTACTCGACCAAAGAAAGAAGATAGTCCCCATTCAGATGAGTTACCACTCATTTTTTGATCCAAAGGAGAACCACCATCTATTTCTTCAATCACATAAGAAGGGAACCATCTTCTTTGCGCACTTAACGATCTTGATTTATAAGATTCTTGATTATAACCCATTAAAACACTAATATCATGCTTTCCTATATTTAAATTATAATTTAATGTCGAATACAATGTCAATATTTGATCTTTGGAAAAAGCATCCTTCACCCCAGAATCTGTAGTTGGTTCAAACTTTGATCCTATTGTATAATCCTCTTCACCTTCTAATTTATGATAATAATAACCTTCGCCATCATTAGGTTGCATTGTTTTAGTAAAACTATCCGAATAAGATAATGCAGCTTTTGAATTCCACATCAAAGACATATTATCTTTCCTCAACAACTCTATATCCAAATAAGCCTGTGCATCCCAACGCCACTTTTCAGTTCGGCTACTTGTTTCATTCGCAATATAAATTGGATTTCTATTAACGAATTCACCAGCCTCACTTATTGGTAAATCCGTATAAGTATATCGTCCACTGCCATCAGGCAAATAGGGCATATACATAGGCCTTTGTTGAACAATTTGTAATAAAACAGCTTCTTGTTGAAATGCAGGAGCTTTCACATTGCCATTATAAAAGGCAATCTTAGCTCCCAATTTTACACGCTCATGTAATTTAGCTTCTACATTACTCCGCCCTGTAAATCTCTCATAACCATGTCCGGGTAAAATACCATCCTGATTCATATAAGAGAAGTTTACATTATATAATATCTTTTCTGTTCCTCCTGTAGCTGTTACATTATGATTATGAATAAAACCGGTCTTAAATGTTTCATCAATCCAATTATAATCCGGATATAACAATTTATTACGATTAGGATCACGATAAAGATCGATATACTCTTCACTATATTTTCTCTTACCAGGAGTACGGTCAGCCATAATATTATACATTTCCATATATTCAACCGAACTAGTAATCAAGTCTGGTAAAATAGTCGCTTGTTGCCAACCCGTATTTACATGATAAGAAATCTGCATCTTACCTTGCTTACCATTCTTTGTAGTGACCAAAATAACTCCATTTGCAGCTCTTGCTCCATAAATAGCAGCAGATGCAGCATCTTTCAACACAGAAATAGATTCTATCTCATTAGGAGATAAAGAAGACAAATCACCTGCAACCCCATCAACCAATATCATTGGAGCAGTTCCAGCTGAACTAAATGTACCCATACCACGAAGTTGCATAGATGTACCCTCAGCACCTGGTTGACCTGTATTCTGAGTTACTTGAAGTCCTGGAACTTGCCCTTGTAACAAAGATGAGACATTGACTGTTGGACGTTCACTTAATGCTTTATTATCAACTGTTGCTACAGAACCTGTTAAATTCACTTTCTTCTGCGTTCCATATCCTACAACCACCAATTCATCCAAAGCTTTCGAATCTTCTTTTAAAGCAATCGACAAATTAGTTTGGTTCCCCACTTTGATTTCCTGATTAGCAAATCCGATATAAGAAACAACCAAAGTCGCTCCTTTATCGACTTCCAATGAGAACTTACCATCCATGTCGGTAATAGTTCCGTTGGTGGTACCTTTTACCATCACATTGGCGCCGATTACCGGCATGCCGGTAGCATCTAATACCGTACCGGTGATTTTCTTACCACTTTGGGCTACAGCAGGAACAGCCATTACCTCTTTATCTGATACCTTGATCAGAATTTGCTTGTCTATAATCTGGTAATTGTACCCTGTGTTTTGCAAGACTTGTGCCAATACATCTTCTATGCTGGCGTTGTTGGCACTGACACTCACTTTTTGCTTTACATTAATCTGGTTGTCATTGAAGAAGAATGTAAAGTCGCTTTTCTTTTCAATTTCCTTGAAAACTTCGCTGATGCTGCTGTTCTGCTTGTGGATTGAAAACTTCAAACTCTGTGCATACGTTGAAGCAGAGATGGAACAAACAGCCAATAAATTACACAAAGACGTAACTTTCATGATACGGATTGTTTTTGTTAACAGTGGGACACGACGATCCCTGTCATTTTTTTTCATACTTTTGTATTGTTTTTGATACATAAATTAGGCTTGCCACTGGCTTGGACTCCGTTTGGCAGGCTTGTGTTTCTTAAACTCTCAGATTGAACGGGAGGTACTTGCCGGTATCTTCCGTTTCTTTTAGGTTAACTTCTTACTCCTTTCTCATAGGCATTTCATTTTATTCTGGTTAATATATAGCTTTCATCTGTATTCTTTTTGTATTGCAAGGGTGCCGATTGACGCATGATAAACAGGATTACATCCAACGATTCATCGCGTACTTTAAACGTGAAACGATAGTTGTTCAACAAACTTTCTTCACATTGTATCTTCCGTCCATACCAACGTTCCAAACGTGGAATGATCATGGCCAAATTCTCATTTTCGAACGACAAGACTCCAGTTCTCCACGAAGTATATTTATCAGCATTGATCTTCCCTACTTCTACTTTATGGGTATGCTTATGCCAAATCAGTCGTTCATTCGGACTCATGATCTGTTCTTTTACCACTTTGTTATCCCGTTCAAAACCGACCTTGATTTTTCCATTCACCAAGATGGCTTCCATATCCTCCGAGTCTTCGTAATTAAACAGTTCGAATGCCGTTCCCAAAGCTTCTACTTGTACATCATTCATCTGTACCCGGAAAGGTTTGGAGGGATCTTTAGCTACATCGAAAAAGGCTTGACCTTCCAAGCGGACATTCCGGCTGTCGGTTCTAAACTCCGATGGATATTCCAACCGGCTACCAGGTCCTAAACAAACATGGGTTCCATCAGGTAATTGGATTTTCTCCAAATTCTGAATACCGGAAGTAACCACATAAACCGGTGCGGCAGTCTTCTGATTCCATAAATAGTTAATTCCACTCAAAGCAATGACAAGCAAGATAGATGCCGCCACACTATACCATTTATAAAAATAAGACTTCCAAGGTCTATTCTTTTGACCGGTCTGTTGCCGAATACCGGCCCACAGTTGATCAGGGTTTACCTCCTGACTCTTGTCTGATGCCTGTTCCCATTGTTGAAGCCAGATCTGTTCCATTTCCGGACTTTGAGACAGCCTTGCTTTCTCTTCTTCGGATAATGTCCCGGACAATAACTTCTGGACTATATGTTTTTTCTCTTGTATATTCATACTTTTTTCGCCTTTACTAATAAATACACGCGATATCCTATCTCCCCCCTATTCCCGATTAAAGAAAATGCGTTTTTTTTCAATAGTATTGGCAAGAAACGTCTTTTTATCTATTTTTGTTGAAAAACGAAACAATAAAAGTTAAGGATAACAACTTGCACACGCAACAACAATAGATTGGTGGATCAAGAAAAAGAACTCATAATTGCCCTGAAACAAGGAAACGAAAAGGCTTTCAATACCCTTTATAAACAATATTGGAAGCAGGTTTACAATTTCTGCCGGCTATATCTGACGAATACGGAAGAGGCCGAAGAAGTTGTACAGGATGTTTTTGTCCGTTTATGGCAATCCCGTGATTTCTTACGGGAAAATGATAATTTTAAGGGTTTATTATTCATCATTTCACGCAATCTGGTTTTTAACCAAACCCGCAAAAGCTTTAACCATGATTTCTATACGCTTTCGCTTTTGGAGGCGTTGGAGAATATGCCGGAAGAAAACAGTTATGACATCGAAAAAGAATTGGAAGCAAAAGATTTAAGTGCTTACATTGACCTGCTGATTGCAGAATTGCCTCCGCAACGGCAGAAGATATTCCATCTCAGCAGAAAGGAACATAAAAGTTATAAAGAAATAGCAGACCTGATGCACCTGTCGGAAAAGACAGTCGAACATCAGGTCTCTGAAGCGTTGAAGTTTTTACGCAAACATATTACCCTCTTGGTTATCTTCCTGAATTAGCAGTCAGTCCGAAAGTGACCAATAAACCTTTATGATCTGTAGGCCAAACAGCCAATGGGGTAATAAAACGATCTTTGGAAGTTTCCTTGATACGCTGGCTTTTACAAATACTTCCTTCCGGACCGAAAATAACCGCATCTTTTACAGACAGTCCTTCTGCAGGATAATAGAATATATAATCAATGCGATCTCTTTCATCCGCTTTAGGAGCCCAAGTCAGCTTATTAACCGGGATCAAGGGATTGTCTGCAGGGAAAGTGAAACCCGGATAAGCTAAAACATCCGGATAAACTTCACGGTATGTATCTATAAAGCCGTTATTATCCAGAATAAGCGGAACCGTCCAAGGTATAATCAAACCGTGATGATCATACAAGTCCTTGGTCTCGCGTATCCAGTCCAGATGAGAAGGTTCATTAAAATCCCCTCCTAAAACAACAATTCTCCCGGCAGCAATATCTTCTTTCGCAGCAGCTACAAAGTTCCGAATCGCATCATCCCGTAAAGATGCATCATTGACAGCCAAAACTTCCTGAACCGTTTCCGGTATAGGAATTTCCTTCCAGGTAGAACCATCATAACCTCTTACATTATAATAAGCGTCGCTCAGATAATCCAAATGGGCCGTATATACGGCTATTTCCCGACCATATATAGAAGAAACCAGACGATAAATGCTTCCATGATCATCCTTCAAAGGGAAAACCGTCGTTGAATCGGCTATCGGATACTTACTTAAAAGTCCAGAATCATTGCTGTAAAAAGAATAATATGTTTCTCCCTTCTGAGATAAAGACTGCACAATCCGATCACAAAAACGGGTCTGGTTATAATTTCTCACCTCACTAAACGTTACGAAATCAGGTTTCAAGCGGACTATCTCATTAACTATAGCCTCATAGCCGCCTTCTACTACGGTTCCTTCCTGCCATATATTCCATTGCAAAACTGTAAATTTCTTATCTCCTTTCCCATAGATTGAAAAAGGGAATAGCAAACACAATACATAAACAATCCAGTTTTTCATCATTTACCTTATCTATTTTAGTATTAAAACTCTATACATTGTCCACAAATGTACATCTTTCTTCTAAAACAAACAGAGGCACAAATCTTCATTTTCACAAATAAAAGACTGTGCCTCCATTTACTGTATGTCATTCAATAACAATTCTCTTATTTCAGAAGCCACATAACATCATTAGGTGTATCATTCCCTCCAAACTGGCGCTCGATAGCTTCTTCGATATGTTCTCTGTTACGCGAATATTCATCTTCCGGATACATCCACCGTAACGGTAATTGATCTTTTACTTCATTCATATTGGTCTGCGGATCAATAGGAATTTCAGGAAGACCTGTTCTGCGATAATCATAATAAGAGTTGAAAGCCAACTGGAATACTGAACCAATAAATTTCTGTTCGATAATTTGTTCAAGACCTTTATTGGCATCAAAAGCAGCTTTCCCTTGCAAATATTGATCTATATAAGCATCGTCAATTTCTACCTGATGACGATATTCTGCAGGCGTATATTCTGCCGTAAACTTCATAGCAGCCCGAACACCATTTTCATAATGATCTTTAGCAGACTGCGGAGTCTTCCAGCCTCGTAAGGCTGCCTCAGCCAGTACAAACTGAATTTCTGAATATGCAATAAATTTGACCGGCTCACCTTCTGCTACCCGGTGATAACGTCTGTTTATGGCAGAATGAAGTCCCTGCGCACATTCGTCCTGCACAGTACCATATACTAATACCGGATTTACACCACTGTAAGCATCAAATGAATCTTCTCCCTTTGACGCCAAGGCTTCTGCCGGTTCTGCATAATAAAATAAGCGTCTGTCGTCTAAGTCCTTCATCATATCCACAATGAATGAAGTCATAAACGGATAAGTCCAATAGTTTTGTTTTTCCCAATAAAATGGATACCATTGAGCACTTTTATCTGCTGAATAAACGCGTTGATAACTTTCGGCCTCGGAAGCAAACAGAGGACGGGAAGCCATCTCTTCAAACATCTGACGGACATTGATGCTTCCTACATTCTCCTTTTTGCTTAACATATTAAGTACCCGTAAAGAAAAACAGTTTACAGCTTTTTGCCACAAGGATGGATCACCGTCATATACCGGATCTCCGTCCAAAGTTGAGGCTTCTGCAAATAAATCAGAAGCTTTTCTCAGATCATTTAGTATGGTCTCAAAAACGGATTCTTGCGTATCATATTTAGGAGCATAGATAGCATCTGATTCTCCTTTTCCTGCTTCAGAACAAGGAATGTCTCCTAACGCCATCGTCATGTCATACAGTACATACGAACGTACAAACAAATTCAGCGCTTCATAAGCTTTCTTCTCTTCTTCCGGCATGGATTCGTCGGCATCTGCAATTTCTTTCATTTTGTTTGCATCTGTCAGAGTGGAATAACCTCCAAAATCTGTTCTTTCAAATTTATTATACAGATACCATTCCATATGTTCGGTTGAAGTTGTCTGCTTGACTAACCAGGAATCAGACAAGAACCATTTTCCCGTAGAACTCTCTGTTGTATTTAAAATGATCTGGGTTGCCAAAAACGATGGCGATACAGAAGTCGGAGTATCCGGATTGGTATTGATCTCATCAAAATCTCCACAAGAAACGAGAGATAACAGAGACAAAGCAAATAAATATATCTTTTTCATAAGTCTATCATTACAATGTTAAGTTAATATTAAAACCTACGTAACGAGAAGTAGGCGTATTCAAGTTCTCTTTTCCTCTATCCGGATCAGAGAAACGGAATTCTTTAGTCCATAACAACAAGTTTTGTCCTACAATACCAATACGCATATTCTTACATAAGATTTTCTGAGCGATATTAGATGGCAATGTATAGTTCAATGCAACCTCTCTCAACTTGATGAATGTTCCATCCAAAATATTCTGACGGGCGTTATGGTCCCATGGGTTCTCATTATAGATCTGCGTATAGTTCTGATAAGAAACCGGGACATTATTCGGAGCAAAGACTCTTGTATCTTCAATCACATTGCCATAAGGATCATAAGTTGCTGATCCGCTTACTACCATTGATCCTTGTCCTACATAGTTTTGCAACCCATTAACGACTTCATCATATCTCCACTGGTTATCACTATCAGGATGAGCACCGGAATTCCACATGGCCTGTTCCGTCCAAGAATACATCAATCCTCCGATACGTCCATCAATTGAGATACTCAGGTCAAAGTTCTTATACTTAAATGTATTTGTCCAACCCAATATACATTTGGGATCACTATATCCCATTACTGTCTGATATTTGTTCTTGACAGGCAAACCGGCCTGGTGAACAATATTGCCCTCGTGATCTCTTTCCCAGTCTGTGATAAAATATTTATCATAACGTTCTCCCTCTTGTATTCTAGGATCCTTTGAACTGTGTATCGGGTCCATCTTATGATAATACCAATGCCAAAAAGATAAATTGAAGGCACTTTCCCATGAGAAATCCTTATTTACAATCGGTTTACCACCAAGTGTAAATTCCATACCTTTCTGTTTTAATTCTTCGGATGTATTGGTAATCATACTACTGAAACCAGACGCCTGAGAAATACTTGCTTCGATCAAGCGGTCATATCTTAATCGAGTAAAATAGGTATAATCAAATGACAGCCGGTTATCGAAGAATCTGAAATTCGTACCAAATTCATAAGAAGTTTCTGTTTCCGGTTTGATATTCGCATCACGAATCTTAGTCGGGTAAGTGGCTGTAGAAAATCCATTCCAGACATCTGTACTTACATTGAAAACCCGGTTGATCTCATATACATCCAAATCTTTCTTAGCAACAGTCCATGAAGCACGGATTTTCCAGAAATCCAGAATATCTTCTATCGGATTGAAAAACGCTGTAGGCAAAATACTTCCTGATACAGAGGGATAAAAATAAGATCTGGAATCTGCCGGTAAGGAAGAAGACCAGTCATTACGTCCTGTAACATCCACAAAGACTCCATTTTTCCAAGAAAGCCCTGCTTTTCCATAAACACTATATAAAGCTTTCTCACTGACTGTCTTACTTACTCCTGCTCTTTCTACCGAAGCATTTAATGAATAGAATCCGGGAATAGACAAACCGCCTCTTGTATTTGCATACAAACTTTCGTTCTTATACCAATACGATGACAAACCGGCAATGAAGTTCAATGAAAAATCTTTCCAGGTATAATCACCTTTCACGATCAAATCATTGTTAAAGCTTGATCCCTTATAGAGATTATAAGCATAATATCCTCTTTTTTCTCCACTGTCACCTACGGATTGTCTTTTTTCCTCACCGTTATTGTAATTATCAAAACCTGAACGCAACATGACAGACAAATTATCGAATATATCATAAGTCATCGTCAAGCTTGTATTCAATAAGTTATTATCTTCTTTATTGATGCGTTCATACATAATGTAATAAGGATTATCATACCAAGCCTTAAAGGGCCAGTTCTGTTCTTGATCTTTTACTTTCCAATAATCCTTAAAATCACGTATATCATATTCGGTACCGCCCCAGATCAGCATATTATAGAGAATGTTACCACCTCCATAATCGACTTTCGGCATATTCGGTGCCAGTTCCTTTTTATACGAGAAACTTGCGTCCAGTTTAAACTTATTGTAAGTAATGTTACCGCTACTATTTACAATAAACTTATCCAATCTCGAATTAGGATACTGCCCATTTTGATGAACATGAGTTGCTGACACACGATATCCTCCCAATTTCCCTGCCTGGGAAATATTGACGTTCGTATTAGTCACCAAGCTGGAACGCAAGAAATTCTTGATATTATCTCCTCCTTTAGACAGTAAAGGCATCACTTTCATTTCTTTCGTTATCGGATCATATTGCTCAACTTCATGTCCGTCCATATAGTCACCCCAGACATTCCCGCTGTTGTATTCCAATATACCATAATTACCTGTACTGTAGGAATGCTGAGCTTCCGGCATTTTCAGATAACCGGCACTGAACATGGTATTGTTTGATACATTTACAGTCAGTGCACCTTCTTCATTGGCTTTCTTTGTGGTTATCATAATCGCACCGGCACGACCACGGACTCCGTACAATGCGGATGCTGTAGCACCTTTCAATACGTCTATACTCTCTATATCTTCCGCACTGATATCACTCATACTCATATTACCATAAGCGACACCATCAATTACAATCAACGGAGATTCACCACGTAACTTTAATTCTGGTGATTCAGAAATTTCAGAACTATTATTAATCTGCAATCCGGAAATCTTACCTGTCAAGCTGCTGGCTACGTTTACTCCTTTTACCACAGACAGATCTTCACCCGATACCTTTTGTACAGAGTAACCCAATGCCTTTTCTTCACGTTTAATACCCAAGGCTGTAACGACCAATTCATCCAAAGCCTGGCTATCTTCTTTCAACGTGATTGACAATGTTGTATTTGTTCCTACTTTTACTTCAGTCGTAACATAACCAATGTAGGAAACCTCCAAGACGGAATTTTCTTCTACTTCAATAGAAAAATTACCGTCAATATCCGTAATGGTCCCATTTGTCGTTCCTTTTACTAAAATGTTAGCACCAATAACAGGTATTCCTGCAGCATCTACAACAGTTCCTGTAACTGTTTTTGTCTGATTAATCTGCAAATTACTTGCTCTCTCAATAAAGTCCTTAGGATTGGGTACTTCGATAGGAGCTGCCATAGCCCAAACGGGTACAAAATAAAGGCCTCCTACGACCAAACTCTTACGAATAACATGTTCTAGATTATTCATTCCGTTTTTTGTTTATATTTATTTTACTTGAAAGAGGAATTCAATCTTTATCAAACTCCAACTCTCTATTTCCACCTCAACACAAACTCGGATCAATAGAAATTCCTTTATCATCAGAAGGATAATAAAGGAATTCTATAAGTAAGCATTCGAACTCTTAACCGGTTTAATTCGGGCGCAAAGGAACGAATAATACGTCTTAAATCACATTACAGAACTATTACATTTCATTTAAAACTTAGTTTCTGACTTCATTCACTCCACTTGGTTTCTGATGTTCTTCCCAAGGAAAAACAGTCTATTTATTTAGACTGCTTACAACAGCAACGAACTGTCTCCATAACTCAAGAAACGGAAATCATGACTGAGGGCATAATCATAGATAGTCCGCCAATTGCCCTTGACAAAAGCAGAAATCAACAGTAACAAGGTGCTCTTCGGCTGGTGGAAATTGGTAATGATTCCACGAACAACTTTAAACTCATAGCCCGGAGCAATGATAATCTGCGTTGCTGTTACCAGTTTGTCGGCCTGATGTCGATCCAGATAATCCAATATATGTTGCAACGCTTCGGCTACCGGAATCCGGTTATTCTCTGCCTCATAAGGCATCCACTGGTTTACAACAAGCTCTTCGGATGTAGCATCCGGATGCGACGCTAATTTGACACCTATATAATATAGACTTTCCAACGTACGAACGGAAGTAGTTCCTACAGCGATGATCTTTCCCAAATTCTTCTGGATACGCTCGATTGACGAACGGCGAACGGAAATAAACTCCGTATGCATCTCATGGCCTTCGATGGTTTCACTCTTGACGGGTTTGAAAGTTCCGGCACCTACATGCAAAGTTACTTCTTCCCTTCCGATGCCATGCGCATCCACATCTGCCAGGACTTCGGGTGTAAAATGTAAACCGGCAGTCGGAGCCGCTACCGACCCTTTTATCTTGGAATAAACCGTCTGATAGGTTACCAAATCGCTCTTCTCTGTTTTCCGATGCAAATAAGGAGGAATCGGAAGGACGCCTGCTGCATCCAACAGATCAGCAAACGTATATTTCGGATTATTCCAGGTAAATTCAATCCGGTGACTATCGCCATGACTTTCTTTCTTTTCTGCCGAAAGAATCACTTCTTCTCCTTGAATGGTCACCTTTTTAGTCAATAAACCGTCCTTCCACTTCTTCAGATTTCCAACCAGACAAATCCAGCTGCAACGTTCTGTCTGCTGAAAGATCAAAGCATAATCATGCGGTTCAGCCGGTTCCAGACAAAAGACTTCAATCCGTGCACCTGTTGCTTTCTGGAACAACAACCGTGCCTGAATTACCCGTGTGTTGTTATAGACCAACAACGAACCTGCGGGCAAATAATCAGCAATATGCTTGAATACACTCTCCGAAACTTGTTCGTCCTTATATAACAACAGTTTTGATTCATCCCGTTTTGCCAAAGGGAATTTGGCAATTCGCTCATCCGGTAACGGATAATCATACTCTTCTATACGTATTTGCTGTGTCTTGTTACTCATCTTCTTACTTATTTACTGCACAAAAGTACGAATTTATTTGATTGATGTGGAGTCCGCTTCAGGAAACGAGTCGTCCAACCACAATTCCAATGTTCCTCCTTTGGCAAAGTCCTTGTGATAAAACCAGAACGTATCCAATGGTTTTCCATTAAGACTACTTTTCCGGACATAACAATTGGACTTCGAGTTATTATATGTCCTGATCACAAATTCCTTCCCTGAATAATAGGTAGGAGACAGCTTGATCCGAACAACATCAAAGACCGGGGCCGTGATCTCATACACCGGATCCACCGAACATGTTCCCTTCAGACTGAATAATCCGATAGACATCAAGGCACTGACTCCGCCCATCTGCCCCTGATCCTCATCATGGCCGCCATAACCTTTTCCAGGAGATACAGCTCCATAGGCTTTTTCATTGACCTGACGAACCCAATACTGGGACAACTGAGGTGCTCCGGCGTAATTAAATACATGAGCATTCGAGCATCCCGGCTGATTGGCATAACTGACATACCCGTTACTATACCCAAAAACAAACGATTCGTCCTGTGCCTGCTCGAAAGCATAATTCAGTTTCCGACATAAGTTTTCATTACCACCCATTAACCGGGCCAGCTCTTCGATACCATGCGAAACAGACCAGGTAGCCTGCCAGGCATTGGCTTCTACCCAACCAGCTCCATTCAACGGATCTTCATGCAACCAGCTACCATCTGCCCGTTTCGGGAACAACAATCCCTGTTCCGGATGATATAATGTCTGCCATCCTTTCGAACGCTTGTCGAAATGACGGGCATCTTTCATCTTTCCCATCTTAAGCGCCATTTGTCCCAATGACCAGTCTTGGAAGGCAGCCTCTAATGTTATGCCGGCATTATCTGCGAAGTACCCATACTTTTCATAAAAACGAATGGAGTTACGGTCGCCCAACATACCATCGTGATGATTCTTATACATCCATTTATAGGCTTCCTCTGCTGGCACTTTCGTCAGAATGCCCTTCTGATAAGCACTGGTAATAAGAGGCGTGGCCGGACAACCCGTCATAATATACGAATAACCTCCGGCATTAGGACCTCTTGGTATCAATCCGCCATTTTTGGCATATTCAATCAGGCAGGCAGCAAAATCATCCTGTACTTCCGGCCAAGCCAATCCCCAAAGAATATTCAGATTCCACTGTGTCAGCCAAAAGGCATCCGAATTATACATGTGGAACTTCACATTTCCTTGCGGATCTTTGGGCAATGTTCTCGTTTTATACCGGATATGAACCGTCTGGCTTCCCCGACGTTCTCCGTCGGTATAATCAGGATAATCCCCATTCACATCATCTATCTTATGGCGTCCCAGCAATACATGCCACAGGTCTGTATAAAACTTGACTTGCTGATCTTCCGTTCCGCCTTCCACTTCAATACGGCCCAGATAATCATTCCAGACTTGTCTGGCATCCCGACAAGCTTTTTCAAAGTCCCAATGTTGTATTTCCGAGTGTAAGTTAGCCCAGGCATTTTCTACACTGGTATAAGAAACGGCACATTTTACCTGTATTTCATCACCCGTCCGGACAGGAATATTCATACGAACACCGGAAGACGGAGCATCATAATAACTCATCCCCGTATGTCTGGCCTTTGCCTTTCCAGTACCGAGCAACGAATCTATTTGTTCATAGAAACGGGTATCGTCCCAGCCGTCCAAGTCTTCCATCGGTTTATCCAATTGCAAGGCAAAATAAATCTTGACACTATCCGGACCGCCCCACAAACGTCCCATCGTTGTTACCTCTCCTTCGAGTTCGGTAGGACTACATTTCCGCACACGGGCATTTGTCATCGTCGTCGTAGCCACATAACCTCCCAAATTCAATAACAAGCCACAATGGGTATTGTCCTCTCCGGTATATTGAACCCGATAGAAACTAACCCGATCAGAAGCTGTTTGCTCTACCCACAAACCATATTTCTCCAGAAACACCCGATGATAACCGGGTCTGGCTATCTCACCGGCATGAAGAAAAGGGGATTTCCACTCTTTTTCTCCTCCTATAGGACTTTCGTTTCCGGTGGTAGGCATAAGGGTTACACCCGAAAGCATCCAATCATGTATCTGCGGAAAGCCTAAGATTTCGGTAGAATTATAGTTGTAACCGCCACCATACTGATTTTTATTCCGTGTCAGTGGTGCCGCACTAATCATTCCAAAAGGAAGACTACCCGTCACAAAGAAAAAGTAACGTCCGCGGGTTGTCTCAATAAAAGGATTCACTTTCGAAACAAAATCCAGATTCGAACTGCCACAAGCATTGACTTCTATCTCCGACAAGCCAACTTCTTTTCCATCCGCATCCGTACATTCAAAGCGGACCCACCGGACTTTCTTGGCCGGAAACCGAATCAGCTTAGGAGAACCATCATTCGGTATCTCATAGACTTCTATCTCCGATCCGTCACTAAAATGAAGTATTCCTCCGGCAATATGACTTTCCAACGAAGGACGATCATAAAGTACTACTTCGTTTATTTCCTCTTCCTGCTTCCATTCCAGCTCAATCCAGGGATAATCAATTTGTCCATAGAAATTAACACTGCCAGTTGACCGCCACTCTCCTTGATTAAAAAGACGGATTTTTCCATCAATCGCTTTCTCTCCTGTCTGCTCACCAACGGCTGAAGAAACTTTCACGTTGGCCAGTCGGGCTATATTATCCCCTGTTGCCCCAACAGAAGCAGCCCATGTTACCAAAACAATAATCCAAAGACACTTTTTCATGATACCAATGATTCCTTATTTAACAGCAGGTAAAAATAAGTATTTTTCCTGTAAATCCATCTCCTCCGTCTTTTTATCAGAATCCCCCCTTCTTTTGATCCAGAAACAACCTTCTAAAAAAGCGAATCCAGTAACCCATTCTTTAGTTCACGTCGAGAACTAAGTAATCCACGGCGTGAACTACTTAATCCACGACGTGAACTAAGTAATCCGCGGCGTGAACTAAAGAATATCTCGGCATCGCTGGAAGTTTAATTCCAGGCAATAAAAGAAATATCCCGGCGCTTTCTGATGAAAGAATTCTACTATCACACCCGGAAATACAGAAATAAATAGTACCTTTGTTCCATTAAGCAGAAAAATAGAATGAAACAATATCTTGATTTGCTCAACCGTGTACTGACAGAAGGCGTTCATAAGGAAGATCGTACCGGTACGGGCACAACCAGTATCTTCGGTCATCAGATGCGATTCAACCTGGAAGACGGCTTTCCGTTGCTGACAACGAAAAAGCTTCACTTGAAATCCATCATCTATGAATTGCTCTGGTTCTTGAAAGGTGATACCAACGTAAAGTATTTGCAGGACAATGGTGTGCGGATATGGAACGAATGGGCCGATCCGGATGGAAATTTAGGACACATTTATGGTTATCAATGGCGTTCGTGGCCCGATTATCAAGGAGGATCGATTGATCAGATCAGTGAAGCTGTCGAGACAATCAAGCATAATCCCGACTCTCGCCGTATCATTGTCAGCGCCTGGAATGTGGGAGATTTGGATAATATGAATCTGCCGCCCTGCCATGCTTTCTTTCAATTCTATGTGGCAAACGGACGATTAAGTCTGCAAATGTACCAGCGTAGCGCCGACATCTTTTTGGGTGTTCCGTTCAACATTGCTTCCTACGCCCTGTTATTGCAGATGATGGCGCAGGTAACCGGATTGAAAGCCGGAGATTTTGTTCATACATTAGGCGATGCCCATATCTATTCCAATCACCTGGAGCAGGTAAAACTCCAGTTGACGCGCGAACCGCGTCCGCTTCCGCGTATGGAATTGAACCCGGATGTCAAAAGCATCTTTGATTTCCAATATGAAGATTTTCATTTGATCGGTTACAACCCACACCCGCACATCAAAGGCGTTGTCGCTGTCTGATCAAATAAGAACATATAATAATTGTGTTATACTATGAGTACTATTTCTATTATCGCTGCCATAGCCGACAACAACGCTATTGGCAAGAATCAGCAGCTTCTGTGGCATTTACCGGCCGACATGAAGCATTTTAAGGAATTGACAACCGGTCATGCCATTATTATGGGAAGAAAGACATTCGAGTCACTGCCCAACGGTCCGTTGCCAGATCGTAAAAATGTAGTACTTACCTCTCTTCCTGAAGCAGGATTTGTAAACTGTTTCGCCTGCGAGTCCATGCGCGACGCATTAGACTTGTGCGAAAAGGAAGATGAGATATTCATTATCGGAGGAGCCTTGGTATATCGCCAGGCATTAAGTAAAGCAGACAAAATGTATATCACGCGTGTTCATCATGAGTTTGAAAATGCAGATGCTTTCTTCCCGGTAGTGAACTGGGACTTATGGGAAGAAGTAGATAGGCAGGAATTTCCGGCAGACGAGAAGAACGCTTATCCTTATACTTTCCTGACATACGTTCGTAAAGCATAAGTTTTACTCGAATTTAACACACTCTTTACAACTTTTTGCTCTTACTTCGTATCTTATATATAAAGAGAGAAATTCTGGTTTCGCACTTGGGGCGAAGCTTTAAATAGATAAGATATGAAGATAAGAGCATTTTTTATTTCCGTCCTATTAATCCCGGCTGCTGCCTTAACGGCCTATTATGCAGCTGCCCGTCAAGAAACAAGTTCCGGGTTTTCGATTCCGAAAGATAAAAGTCCGTCGGAAGTCATTCAGACGCTTGTGCAAAAAATGCACGATGAACTGGAAAAAGATGTGGATAAATTTCCGGATCTGATTCAGGAAACGACCGAATATACCCAACAGGTTCAGGATTCGGCTACCGCATCCCTCTTACATTCACTGCTGGCCGAAATGTATCAGTCCTACTATAACCAGAATGGATGGACGATTCACCAGCGTACACCGCTACAAGGTTATGTGCCGGAAGACATACGGGAATGGACAGCCAACCTGTTTGAAGAAAAGATAAAGGAAGAACTGAAGCAGTCTTTATCTCCAATTCAGACACTTCAGAACACACCAGCCGAAAAATATGCCCAGGTGATGCAATTAGGAAAGGACGCCCGGACATTGCGTCCTACCTTATATGATTTCCTGTTGCAACGGGCGATCAACATACAGGCCGACGATACCTATTATCAAACGTGGTTACAATTCCGGAAGACACAAGTGAATCCAAAAGCCGAAACTTTAGTAGCCTTGGATTATCTGCAATACCAATACCGGAAAGGAGAGAAAACAAGAAGTACGTACAAACAGTCGCTCGATTCGTTATTAACTCATACGACTGATCCGGAATCCCAGCTGGAAATACAGCTGAACCGCTTGGATTGGTTACAGCAAGAACCGTATTATTATCAGAATAATGCCCAGCAGGATTCGGTACGTCAAATCGTTTATGACTTCTGCCAGCAGCAAGTCCAGACATTTGCTGCTTATCCACGGGCTAATGAGTTCAAGAATGCTATCGAACGGATGGAACAAGCCTCTATCTCTATCCAGCATAAGAATCAGGTTTATCCGGGAAAAGAACAAGAACTCAAAATCCGCTATAAGCATGTAACGGAACTCCGGGTGAAAGTGTACCAAAACAAGGCTGCTACGGTAACGGCCTTACGTCAGGGAAGCAAAGACAATACGGCTTACTACGGAAAGCTCGTCAAAGAGATGACTGTCCGTTTGCCTCAGGTTTCTCCTTTGCTGACAAAAGATACAACCTTGCTTATTCCGATGGAACAACCGGGCTTGTTTATGTATGAAGTATCCACAACCGATAAAAGTCTGACAAACCGTGCGCCGTTTAGTGTAAGTCGCTTAGCTCTTACCTATCGCCCGAATACGGAAGGTATACAGGAAGTGTTTGTAACCGACTTTGAAACAGGGAAACCACTGGCGGATATTCCGGTGATCTGTTATAATACTACCATGCAATGGGAAGTAAAAGAACTGGCAACTGTCAAGACAGATTCCAAAGGTTTTGCCTTGCTTGCCGTTAAAAACCGAAATCAGATTGATGCAGTCCGTCCGGTTCTGCCTCAGGATACAGCGGCTTTGCTGACAGGTATTTCGGTTTCATACCGACAGATGACCGGCAACAAGTCGCAAACGTATGTTTCCCTGTTTACAGACCGAGGTATTTACCGACCGGGACAAACAGTGGCCTTCAAGGGAATTGTCTATACAGACGATAAAAAGCAGTTAACAGCCAACGAAGGTGAAACGGTTTCGGTATCCCTGCGCGATACCAATTACAAGGAAATCGCCCGGAAAGAATTTACGACCAATGCTTTTGGTTCTTTCCATGGTGAATTCACTTTACCTCAACAAGGATTGAACGGGAACTTTACCCTGGTAACAGATAAAGCCTCTGCATCTTTCCGCGTAGAAGAATATAAACGTCCTTCGTTCCGACTGGATATCGAACCGATAAAAGAGGAAGTCAGCTTCGGAAATGAAGTGCAAATTCAGGGAAAAGCCGAATCGTTCTCGGGCGTAGCGTTGCAAGAAGGGAAAGTAGAATGGACCATCACCCGCCGTCCGTTCTGGTTACGGGCATATATGCCTAATCCGTATAACCAAAGTTATGAACAAGTAGCCCAAGGAACAGCCGATGTTAATCAGAAAGGGCAATTCCAATTCACCTTTGTTCCGGAAAGAGAACAGACCGATTCCGACCGCCCGGTTTGCCAGTCGTATGAAATAAAGGCACGCCTGACCGACAGTAAAGGCGAAACGCAGGAGACATCGTATGTCTTCTCGGTAGGAGATGCTGGCATCGTGCTTTCTCTTCAACTCAATTACTGGCAGGAAAAGGAAAAAGCCGAAGCGAAAGTCATCGCACAAACCCTCAACGGAGAAAAGGTAAAGGCACAAGGTTCTTATACCCTCTATAAACTGACTGAGAAGAAAGAGCCGAAGAGCGGTTCAATCACTTACGAGACGGATTCGATTTTGGCCGTCGGACCTTTCTCTACGGATCAAACCCTTACGGATGCCTTCAAAAATCTGACATCCGGACGTTATCGCTTACAAGTCAACTCGATGGATCAGAAAGGCGTGAAAGTAAAAGCAGAAGGTGATTTCATTTTATACAGTCTGCAAGATCGCCACATGCCGGTATTTATATCTTCCTGGATGCCGGAAGGAAATTATGAAGCGCTTCCGGGAGAAACCATCGATGTCTATTTCGGGACTTCCGAAAGTCCGGCATACGTCATATATGAACTCTTTGCCGCCAACGGAACTCGTATTCATCGGGAACTCGTTTCCATGCGGAATGAGAACCGGGCATTCCCGGTATTGTACCAGGAATCGTATGGCGAAGGTATGACCGCTTCTTTCTCTTTCGTCAAAGGTGGCAAGCTGTATAGTAATAGCTGTTCCATCGTTCGGAAAGAACCGGAGCGGAAACTGACATTCCATACGGAAACATTCCGGGATCATCTGCTACCGGGAAATCAGGAAAACTGGAAATTCCGGCTGGTAGATGCCGATTCTTCGGCTGTTCAGGCGGAAGTCCTGGCCAGTATGTATGATGCTTCTTTAGATCAGATCCTGCCTTTCCACTGGTATTTCACACCTCAGCGGCACGTATCTCTCTGGAGAAACTATTTCCAGACCGGACTTTCTTTCCAGACCCAGAACCGTTCACAATACGCAGAACTGTCTTTGCAGGATGTTCCGGCTTACAGTTACGACCAGATGTACCAGGCCTGGACGGAAATGCTGCAACAGAATCTGCGGTTCTATGCGGCATCGTCGACCAGATCCTTGACAGGTGGACTGAAGCTACGCGGCACCATGGCTAAATCAGTTGCCAATGTTACCGAAGTCTTACAAATAACCGAAGACAGTGCCGTATTGAGTGAACCGGAAGTAAGCAGTGCGAATGCCGTCATGGCAGAAGAAGCCATCGCAGCTCCGGCACCAGCCCAGACAGAAACCGTTTCCTTCCGGGAAAACTTTGCCGAAACGGCTTTCTTCTACCCGGTATTACAGACCGATGAAACCGGACATGTTTCCTTCAACTTTACCGTTCCGGAAAGTAATACTACCTGGAAACTGCAATTACTGGCACAGACCAAAGACATGAAATACGGGTATCTGTCGAAAGAAGCCGTCACCAGTAAGCCGATCATGGTTTCTCCTTATTTACCCCGCTTCCTGAGAAACGGAGATGAAGCCGTTATCTCAACACAGATCATCAACCAGCTGGCGGAAACTATCCAAGGAAAGGCCAAACTGGAATTATTCAATCCGGAGACCGAAGAAATCTTGTTGCAGATAGAGAAGCCGTTCTCGCTGACAGCCGATGAAACCGGAACGATACAATGGAACTTCCAGGTAAAAGACTGGGACAAACTGGGTGTAGTGGGTTGTCGTATTCAGGCTGTCGGTGCAACCGGCAGTGACGGTGAACAACATCTGCTTCCTGTTCTCCCGAACCAGACCCTGATTACAGAAAGTATTCCTTTCTATCTGACGGATGAAAAGGAACTGGCCATCAAGCTTCCGAAACAAGCCCTGACGAATCCGTACCGGATCACTTTCGAAGTCAGCAGTAATCCGATCTGGTATGCCGTACAAGCTTTATCCACATTAAACGAACCGAAGCAGGAAGATATTCTCTCGTGGTTCAGCGTTTATTACAGCAATACGTTATCTGCTTATATCGCTCAGACTCATCCGCGCATCAAACAGGTTATTGATCGTTGGAAAGCGGCCGGAGAAAATGCGGAAACGCTTCTTTCCAACTTGGAAAAGAACGAGGAACTGAAGACAATTTTATTGGAAGAAACACCTTGGGTGCTGGATGCAGCCAACGAGACCGAACAAAAACAGCGCCTGCAATTGCTGTTTGATGCCAACCGGACTGCGCAAGTACGGGAAGAAGCCTTACAGCAATTGCTGAAACAACAGCTTCCGAATGGTGGCTGGAGCTGGATGAAAGGTATGCCCGCCAGCCGGCATATCACCTTACAGATCCTGAAAGGTATGGCACAACTCATTCAGTTGAATGCCGTATCCTACAACCAGGCAGAAAAGGAAATGCAGATGAAAGCGCTTCGCTTCCTGGATCAGTCCATACAGGAAGATTACGAACAACTGTTGAAGATAAAAGGAGAACCTACAGCTATTCCAAGCGACGAACAAGTAGAATATCTGTTTGTCCGCAGTTTCTATCGGGATATTCCGGAATTGGGTGAAGCCCGCGAAGCCATCCGTTACTACACCCGACAGGCAGAAACGAACTGGAAAGAATACGGATTGTACAGCAGGGCAGCCATAGCTTGGCTCATGTATCAAAACGGAAAGAAAGAAACGACACAGGATATCGTTGCTTGGTTCCGAAAGACGGCAACCGATCATGCCGAGAAAGGTATGTATTGGGCTAACAACCGGAACACGTTTGCATCTAACCGGAGTGCCATTGAGACGCATTGTTTGATCATGGCTCTCTTCCAGCAGACCGATCCGAATCAGGAACAGACCGACCGGATGAAACAATGGTTGTTGAATCAGAAGCGAACCCAAAACTGGGAATCAGTTCCGGCAACACAAAATGTCATCTATGCCTTGTTACTGACGGGTAATTCGTGGATAGAAGAAACGAATGTTTGTCACATCCGTCTGAATGATGCGACTTGGAGCACTACAGATGGTGAAACAGGCACCGGTTATCTGAAAGTGAATCCGACAATCACCCAGCTTACATCTGTGAAGAGTCCGGTTGTCCGTATCCAGAAAAGCGGAAAGGCTCCGGCTTGGGGTTCCATCTATATCCAGTATTTCGCACCCTTAGAAGAAGTAGAAAAGCAAAAGGGTGTATTGAATGTAGAGAAGAAACTGTTTGTGGAAACGAACGAATCAGGTAAGAGAGAAATTCGTCCGGTAACCGAAGAACAACCGTTGAAAGTGGGAGAAAAAGTCATCGTCCGTCTGACCGTCCGTTCCGATCGTGATATGGAATACGTATTCCTGAAAGACTTGCGTGCCGGTTGTTTCGAACCAACCCAAGCACTTTCCGGCAGCCAATACCGGGATGGCATTTGGTATTATCGTTCATCGAAAGACCTTTCCGAGAACATCTACATCGAACATCTGCCACAAGGTACGTTTGTATTGGAATATCCGGTCGTTGTCTCCCGGACTGGTTCATATACCGGCGGCATCAGCACCATTCAATGTTTGTATGCGCCCGAATTCATCAGTCACACCGAAGGCAACCGACTCCTGGTAACTGAATAATCGCAGACACCGGCTATTCTTTCTGCAGAGCCTTTCAAAGCAAACGAGAATCGAAAATGAATCCAAAGGGAAACATTTCCGATTCTCGTTTATTTCTTTGGGAATGATTGGGACTTACGGTAAAAGTAAGCCACTCTTTCACCCAAGACTCATTTACTTTTCCTCATAATAAGCAAACTCAAACTGCAGATCATCGTAATAGGCTTTTAATTCTTCCGTTTCCGGTTGCCCGTCTTCTGCGATAACCGATAAAGCATTCTGAGCATTTATAGGAGAAAGACGACCGAAGAACTTCAACGCTTGTACCGCGGCCTGTTTCTCTTGCCAGGAAGATGCTGTCGCTCCAGCCTCTACATCCGGATGTATCGTACACGTACATTCAGCCAGAAAGGCTTCTACCCGACTCTTTTCGACTGCCAGATTCTTCTTGAATAACTGCGCCCAAAGCAGAAAACCACACATGCGTCCGAACGGACTTTTCTTATCGGCCAAGAACTTTAAAGCCAACTGATCCGGTTGTTCTACCGTGGGGAAAAGATTATTGCAACATTGTTCGGCAATCTCCGGATAAGGGATTTCACGCATCCAAGCCAAAGCTTTTTCCTGCGTCATACTGCCCGCTGGGAAAAGTAAAGTAGCCAGGATTTTCATTTCCCGAACATCTTCTTTCCACAAGGCACGAGCCAACTCTGCATCGGGTTCGTGTGCGGCGGCTATGTGTTTGATCTCCGGAATTGGAACTCCGAAGATCAGTTTATAATTCATACCTTTCTGGCGCATGCTGGTGGAGATTACTCCGTTCATCGCCAGCCGCAATTGTTTTCGTATATCTCTTAAATCTTCCACAATTGTATAAACTAAAATCTATAACCAAAGTTGACAAGGTTTCAGATGCCAGTTGACAAGGTTTTCTATAAACTAAACCACCCTGTTTACCCGTTTCTTGTTAACCTGTCAACTGAAACTTCACTTACAAACTCAAATAAGAATAATCCCGACTGTAACGCAGCATCTGTTCGGCATATCCTTCCGTGTAATCCAACGTAATGTCGGTTACATGACCTGAATCATCCTTTACTTCACGCATAATCGGATTGACAAACCCTTTATAAGGTGACAAATGCAGACGGACATAACGTTCACGAATCTCATGATGTAATACGGGATCAATCTTGACACCATAATTTTCCACCAGTGATCGTCCAGCCTCATAATCGCCTTCGCTCTTGATACGCTGAACTTCTGCCAGAAGTTTCCCGAACAAAACGCGCAACTGCTGATAATCGTTAATGACAACAAAGGTCTTTCCATCACGCTTTTTCAGTTCTACTACCTTATCAGCTGCTCCCTGTTCAAATACCCAGCGGGCGATTAACTGCCGGTTTCGCATATGGGCTTCTTCTACATCCTTGCCTTCTTCAATACGAACCAGCTGGGTGAGCAAGCCGTTCATCATGTATTTATAGTATTCAGCTTTGAAGGCTTCGCCGTCAGGAACCAAGCCCAGCTCTTGCATCTTCGGATCGGCCAGGTAATATAAACCGAACAAATCGGCACGGGCTTCTTCCAACGTAGAAGCGTAGGCTTTCAAGGCATCCGGATCTGTGCCGGGAAGCAGCTGACCAGAACCATGACCCAAACATTCGTGTAAATCAGTATGCAGCATATCCGTCAGGAAACCGTATGTCTTGATACGGTTGCGTTCTTCATCGCTCCAGACGAACTCATCACTAAAGCCGCTGCCCTGCGAAGCCTTGTCGTAGGCTTCCATAATATTCTCAATGGTAACCGACTTCGAACCGTGGTCGCGACGAATCCAATCGGCATTCGGAAGATTAATTCCTATCGGTGTAGAAGGATAACAATCGCCTCCCAACATCGTGACAGTGATCACCTTCGCACTCACGCCTTTTACCCGTTCCTTCTTGAACCGCTGATCCACCGGCGAATGATCTTCAAACCACTGAGCATTCTCACTGATGGTTTGCGTACGACGAGTAGCTTCTTCGTTCCGGAAATTCACCGTCGATTCCCAACTCGCCTTCAATCCCAAGGCATCACCATAGGTTTCGATAAAACCATTCACGAAATCGACTTGCGAGTCGGTATCTTCTACCCAAAGAATAGAATAGGCATCGAAGGTACGAAGATCGCCGGTACGATAATAATCTATCAGCGTGGCGATGATCTGCCGTTGCTTCTCGTTCTCGGCAAAAGCGGCGGCCTTCTCCAATTCGGCGACAATCCGTTCGATGGCTTCCGAATACAGACCTCCTACTTTCCAAACCCGTTCGACTAACTGTCCGTTCTCTTTTTCCAAACGACTGTTCAAGCCATAAGACAGCGGACAGCGACTGTCGCCTTCAGCCTTCATCTTCCCGTAGAAAGCTTCTACTTCAGCTTGGGTAACATCTTCACCATAATAATTATTGGCCGACGCCTGAATCCAGTCGGTATCTCCGCTCTGAACAGTACGTTTAGGCATCACAGTCGGATCGAAGATCACCGGCTTCAAACGAGCCAGTAAGGTATCAACTGTTTCTCCCACTTTCAACGGCAATAGAGAAGCATCTACCGAACGGACAGACGCATCGAAGAAAGCTTCCGAGAAACCGGGTATAAACTTATCTTCTCCGTAATGATGATGAATACCATTGGCAAACCAAACCCGCTTCAGATAGACCTCGAAGGCTTGATAATCGGCGGATGATTTATCTACTGTCCCGTACTGATAAACCGCTTCGAGTGTCCGACGGATCACCAGATTATAACGGCCATTCTGATCGAATAAAATATCACGTCCCATCAAAGCAGCCTCCGATAAATGATAGAGTAACTGCTTCTGGCGCAAAGAGAGATTTTCAAATCCCGGTACCTGATAACGCAGGATTTGCAAATCGGCAAACTGATCGACTATGTAAGAAAATTCTTCTTTCATTGTTTATGATTACTGCTTATATGTATAAATGATAATAAGCGGATTATCATCCGCCCCCAATGCTTTCAACGCATCAGGCATATCTTTCAAATATCCTTCTTCTTGCAATCCACTGATCAGATCGTAGGTTACTACCTGAGCGCATGTCCTACCATTCACAGCAAACTCAGGCCAGAAAGGAACACCCTGATCGACATCGTTGGTCAAACCGATTGCATTATTTCCCGGTATGCTCCGGCTGCACGATAGATAGGCTTCGGGAACACGGCATGAAAGACAAGTTCCGTCTGCCTTCGAATAACGCTGGATGTAAATTTCTCCGGCCTGCGTAACACGCAAGTATAAATAACGCGGCGTCTCAAAGAAATCATACAAATCCAAATCCGTATCTTGAATCGGATTATTCTTCCGTTGGCGAATATCCGCTACATCCGTATAGAAAGCCGTCCGATTCTGCCGTGCCAGACAATAAGCGGGTTCAATACCTTCAGGCGAAAGGCGGAACACGGTATCGTTGCACGTTGTGAAAGCCAATGCCGACTTCCCTGCCGGAACAAGCATCGGATTCTCCATATAACTGACATCTTCGGTCAATGAAGCTTCATACGGATCGACCTGTGCCGTAATTTCTCCACCTTTCTCTTTCAAAGCAGCCAACCAAGCATTCGGATACATCCGTAAGCCTTTCATCGCGATATGTTGCCCGTCCAACAAAACAGCCGAGGTACTGCCTTGCAGGGTTGTATCAGACAAGAGATATTGTCCATCAAAACCATATACCCGCGGCGCTTCGCCATAACAGAAGATATAAAGTTGCTGATTCGCTTCGTCGATTACCAGATCGCTCACCAGCGTATATTCTCCCGGTCCGTTGCCGGTACACCCGATTGTCCGCACGAATTTACCCGCACGGTCGAACTGCAAAATCTGATTGGTCTTTCCATTATAGATAAAAAGGTAATCGCGACTGACTTGCATCGAAAGAATATTACTAACCAGACAAGAATCGCCTGTCTCCAGTGGAATATACTCAATCTTCTCCACATCATCCGATACCGGAATGATGTCTTGCTGTGCCAATTGGGTACGAACCGGCACTGTGATCACTCCTTCTCCTTCTTTCGATGGCGATTGGCAAGCTACCAACAAGGAAGCTGCTAATACTGCCGCAGCAAAGTAATGTAAGTTTTTCATAAATACCTGTATTAAAAATGAATTTCACAAATATACGATTGCCTAGTTAAAAAGGCAAGTATATTTGTCAGATACATAACTCAAAAACTTCATATTGGAGAAATAACTGACCAACATAAAAAAGAGGAAGTTCCCAAAGAAACTTCCCCTTTCTGCATTTTCAATTAATTCGATTGACGTATTAAATAGATGAGATGCGCAAAGCATCCAATAAATCACGATTGATAGGCTTATCGTTCTTGATCGCCTTTGAGAAAGGTACGTTGACGATTTCATCGTTTTGGATACCAATCATTACATTCCGCTGACCATCCAACAAGGCATCTACAGCAGCCACACCCATACGAGTAGCCAAGATACGGTCTTGTGCCGAAGGAGAACCTCCACGCTGCAAGTGTCCTAAGATAGAAACGCGCACATCGAACTGCGGATATTCATTCTTCACACGTTCAGCAACGCCCATAGCACCGCCCGTTACATCGCTTTCTGCCACCAATACGATACTACTGTTCTTTGACTTACGAAAACCTGTTTCGATCATTTCGGCCAATTGGTCTTTTTCCAACGAGATTTCCGGGATAATAGCCGCTTCAGCTCCCGAAGCAATGGCTCCGTTCAATGCCAAGAATCCGGCATCACGTCCCATGACTTCGATAAAGAACAAACGTTCGTGGGAAGTCGCTGTATCACGAATCTTGTCGACACATTCCATGATTGTATTCAAGGCAGTATCGTATCCGATCGTTACATCCGTACCATACAAGTCGTTATCGATTGTTCCCGGC
>OGYZ01000472.1_pt1 | contig 36320 bp, 40 predicted proteins | sample 1576681 | NCBI WGS metagenome assembly OGYZ01 (sample SAMEA3541480, study PRJEB24748) | human gut metagenome | biome: human gut; feature: human-associated habitat; material: faeces | place: China | collected 2012 | reverse complement strand
ATTTCCTCCATTCTTTAAAATTATGAGTAGCCACTTTTACTATTTTTAAGCTATTTTTTGAGTAAAAAATACTGCATATTTTTAATGGGCATAAGGAGAACGACACCATAATCTTATATTTACCTTATAAAATAAAGTAAATATAGTGGTGTCATTACTATTTTTGCACTTGCAAAAATGACTACTTTTATAGTAGCAAGTGGCTACTCAACTATTAATTACCTTTTAATTACAACAAAAAAAGTGGCTACTCTTTTAAATAAAAGTGACCACTCATAGCTAATTCATTAAAAATATGTGCTTCCTCTAGTTTTTAATTTTTATACCACCTTCTTTCAGAATAAAAAGAGAAGAACGTAGTTCCTCTTCACATAATTTTTCATATTTTACTATATTATACCACTTGACAAATCACGGTCAAGTTTATTTCATGACTAATTTATGTCGTTTTATGTATATTTTATGTTGTTTATAATTTTTAACTATTTTACTATTAATTTAGATCAATATCATCAATTTTATCTGACTCATTTTTCATTGTTAGTAGAATACTATTAATTTCTATTTTTATTTTATTATATTCATCATTATCAATGATATCTTTTACTAAGTACTCAGGATTTTCTAAAATATACTCATTAATATAAATTTGTAATTCATTATTTGAGTTATAAATATTATCGGTATATGCCACGTAATCTTTATTAAATTCATCACTATGATAAGTTAAAATAGCATCATATTCTTTTAGATTACCATCTTTATCAATTGCATTTATTTTCATTATTTTCCTCTTCCTTTCACAAAATCTACACTTTCTATTTCTTCATTTTGTTTTAATATAACGCCGCCTCTTTTAACAATAGTATCATCCATTGCTTTGGCTTCATCAAAAGAATTAACATTAGATAAATCTAATCGTTCACCAACATTTGTGCATATTGTATAAAATTTTCCACCTTTATTTTTAAAATTAGGAATAACATATATATTAACCTTTCTTGTTGGTTCTTCTTTAGAAATTCTTACTTTAATATCTTTATCTAGATTAGGCAATATATTCTTATATCTAGCATACCAAGTAAACATATCAGTACCATCAGAAAATCTACTTTCTTGTAGAAAAGGAATATATCCCAAGTTAGAAACTGTATCTAACAATTCTTTAATTCTATCATCAATTGATAAAGCATTTTTATTGTATGTTTGTAAATGAAGCAATAATTTTTCAACAAACTCAGGATCAAAAGATTCTAATTTATCATAAATAGTTCTGACGTCAATTCCATCTTGAATAATTACTTCCCCATGATTAGGAATTCTTTTTAACTTTTTAATTATATTAATAAACTCTACTTTTACAAATGACCAAATAGAAGCTAAATCTAGTTCTTGATATTCTTTTAAACTATTATGAATAATTGTTTCAAAATTTCTATTTTTTCCTTTATAATTCATATACCATGAATGCATTTCATCATTATCACTAAAATATGATTCTCCATATAGTGGTATTTTATTATTTTCATTTACATAATTTATAAATTCCTGTTCTTTTTCTTCATTAGAGAGTATTTTTAAATCAAAATTACTTAATATCTCGTTTATTTCAGTAAAGAAATTCTTATATTTTTCAATCTTATATATTTTATTAAACCACAACCTCATATCTTCGTTATCACTAAATCTTACTTCCCATATTCTAGGCATTTTGTGTTCTCTAGTAACAAACTCTTTAAATTCTATTTTTCTTTTTTCAAATAATTCTTTAGACATATTATATACCTCCGTTACTTTCCAAGAAGTCTTTTAAGCTTTATATTTTCTTCTTCTAAAGCTTTAACTTCTTGTGATAATTTAGAAACCTCTCCTCTATATAACTTATTTAAATCTTCAAGTTCTTCTAGAGATAAATCATCAATTTCTTTAATTTTATTATCCAAATCATTTTTATTTTGAATTAAATTTTTATATTCTTCTAACTCGATAATTTTATCATTCATACTACATAGCCCTCCTAACAGAAGTATTTAATTGTTCTTTTAATTCTTGATTTTCAAAAAGTAATTGTTCTTTTCTAGATAATAATGAATCTCTTAAGTTTATTAATGCTACAGTTTCTTTTTTAGTCTTATCTAATGTATCTATATATTCATCTATAGATTTAAATTCAGGTTGTTGTTTTCTTCTTCTACAATAATTTAAATATTCCATAACTGCATTTCTAGCAGAATCATATTTAGAAGAACTATAATCTAAATCAGAATCTACATATGTTTTTGTTTGTTTATCATATAATTTGTTATAAAATAGCAATGGTATAATATATTTATTTGAATAATGACTATAAAAGTGACTTGTATTTACACCATCTATATGCTCATATCCATCAAATGGAATTTTTTTATCGCCAAAAATATTATTATTATCTGGTTGATTTTTTTTATAACTTGTATATTTACTATCAGACAACATATCAATAAACTTATTTATTCTCTTTGATATTGAACTTGACTTTGCAAAGTCATAATCATCTATAGCCTTTAATGCTTGATTCAACTTCATTAATCTTTCATTTTCGTTTGATGTTCTATTTTCTTTATTTTCTATTTCTTTTTTTTGAGCAAAAATTAATTCCATAATTTTATCCGAATTTGTTTTCCAAAATTGACTAGTATTTAAACCATTTATATGTTCATATCCTACGAACGGAATTTTATTTATTGCAGAAAATATATTATTACTATCTGGTTGACCATTTACATAACTTGTATATTTACTATCAGACAACATATCTATAAATTTTTCTACTCTTCTTTTAGGGTTATTTCTGTTAGCAAAGTCAAAATCATCAATAACTTTTAATGCTTGATTCAACTTCATTAATCTTTCATTTTCATTTGATGTTCTATTTTCTCTGCTTTCCATTTCTCGTTTCTGAGTCAACAATGTTTCTATTATTGTATTTGAATGATGGCCCCAAAATTTGCCAATATTTAAGCCTTCAATATGCTCATACCCTTCAAATGGAACCATATTTTTTACAGAAAAAACATTATTGCTATCTGGAAGACCATTTACATAATTAGTATATTTAGAATTAGACAACATATCTACAAATTTTTCTATTTTTCTCTTTATGTTGCTTATATTAACAAAATCATACTCATCTATAGCTTTTAATGCTTGATTCAACTCCATTAATTTTTCATTTTCGTTTGATGTTCTATTTTCTTTGCTTTCCATTTCTCGTTTCTGAGTCAACAATGTTTCTATTATTATATTCGAATTAGAACGCCAAAATTGACCAATATTTAAACCTTCGTTATGCTCATATCCTTTAAATGAAACTATATTTTTTACAGAAAAAATATTATTACTATCTGGAAGTCCATTAATATAACTAGTATATTTTTTATCAGATAGCATATCTATAAATATTTTTATCTTAGTTGCATGACTAACTTTGATATTATTTATAAAAGCAGTAATCTGTTCATCAGTTGGGTTATCATAATATAATGGATTACACTCTTCTATATCTAGAAGACTTTCAAAAAAATCATTAATATCTTTATTATTATCATTTACTAATTCATTAATAAAAGATAGTCTTTGTCTTATTTCATTTTCATAATCTTTAGTTTTTAATGACTTTAATAATTTATTCATATCTATTTTTAAAGAATAAGATAAATATTTTTTAGAATTGTCTCCTAATACTTCTTTAAATAGATTTTGTACAACTTTAATTACCTTTTCTATTTCATCAATATTTCCAAATACATTTTGTTCTCTTAAATTGTTTAATTCAGTACTATATTTTGATACATCTCTATTTTTAGATAATTCATTTATCATATCAGATAGTAATTGATAATAAGTAATATTTTGATTAGAATTATTTATTCTAATAAATTTTCTTTTTAAATCCATTGATAAATCATCATTTTCTATATAGTCACCACTATTTGATAAAATATCATAATCATATAATTCTTCTTCAGATGGTTCTTTAAATGCTAATGTATAAGCTTCTAGCATATATTGTACTAATCTTTCTAATCTATCATAATTAAAATAATCTTGTTCTTGCCACCATGCTAAAAGATTAGGTTCATCTAGTTTTGATAAATTTACTTTATCTAGAATAGGGATACAATTAAATAATACAGTACCACCACTACTTGATACAGGCAATATATGTTCAAGATGAGCATTAGATAAATCGCTTATTATTTCGCCACTATAAGGGCATCTATATGCAACTATTTCTTCTTTATTATCTGTATAATTTCCATTTGAATCTACTCCAAAATATTTAAGAGCTAGTGCATTCATTTGTCTTCTATAAAGTTCTGATACTAAACCTCTATCAGCAGTTCTTCTTAAATTACCATCTACTTGATTATAACTAATTAAATTTTCTACTAAATATTCATACATATTAACACCACCTATATAATTCCTACAATTTCATCTAATTTTTTATTAATTATATTAGGATTAGTTAATAATATTTTTTTAATATTATCATAAGAATATTTTCTGCTTAAATAATTAATAATTTTATCTAATTCTACTGGACTACATGTATATATATTATTATTTAGATTCAATAAATGTTTAATTTCTTCATTTGATAAATTAAGTTTATTAATATATATTTTTTCAAAGGAATTCTTCCTTTTTAAAGATAATGTTATATTAAAAGAATTGATATTAATCAAATTAATTATCTCTAAATTAGTAAGTCCTTTATTTAAAAAGAATTCTATATTTTCTCTAACTTTATTTAAAGAAATAAAGTAAATATCTTCATTTTCTTGTTCTATTTTATTTAAATTATCTTTATTAAATCCATAATTTATTAAGTATTCATATACTTCATCTTTCATATTATTCACCATTCCTTATACAGTAATTAGTTCTTCTTCTATGATTACAACAATATTATTTAATGCATTAATTGTATCTTCAAATTTTACATTTTTAACATAGTCTAGTTTTTTACTATAATTATTAAATAATTCGTTTAGAATAGTACTATCTTTTACAATTTCAAAAATATCCTTTATATATTCTATATCAAATTTTGTATCCCTACGTTTAAATGTTTTTTCAATTGCTTTAACTAGTGTATTTTTATTTATACTATCAATATAATTAGCTATTATAATGTATATATCATAAAAATCCTTTGCTCTAGTAGTAGTAATATTTTTACTAATAATACTTTCAAATTTTTCAGCAATTATTGTTTCTAAATTATAAGCCATAATATTAATAGTTCTATCTTCAAATATAGAGTTATACTTATATTTAATTTCTCTTGGTGTGATTGCATCTCCTGTTGTGATTTCAATAAAGAAATGTGTTTTTAATTTATCAAATTCTCCATATACATTTATTCTATAACCACCATATTCACTTTCTAATCTAATATCTTTAATATTTTCTATTTTAAAAGTAAATCCATCATCTATATCAATAGATAAAATTTCTTCGAAGATATTTTTAATTGATTTTTCATTTAATTGAATACTTTTTAATGTTGCATCTATATCTTTTGTAGTTCTCATATCACTACCAATAATTGAAGATAGTAAAACTCCACCTTTTAGAATAATATTGTTTTTATACTTACTTTTTTCTAATCTCATTAGGATATGCTCAAAGAAAAACATTTGATGAAGATGAAGTGATACATCATTGCTTCCTTTAGCACGTTTCTTTATAATAGCATTAATTTTATCACTATTCATCATAAAATCACCTGCATAATTTCTACTACTTCTTTTTCAATGTTTAATTTTTTTGAATACTTAGCTAACTTTAATAAATCTTTATCTTTTCTTTCAGCATACCATTTTAATGCTTTAGAATAAATTTCTTTATCCATATTTTTTTTATCTTTAATAATATCGCAAATAGTTCTTTCAACATCATAACATTTTATGTCCATTCCAAATGGTGATTTTATTATTTTCATTCCCAGATTTAAAACACTCTTATCTACATAATGAAGTGATACAGTTTTAATTTCTTGTAATTGTCCTCCATAACCACGCGGAACTGTAATATCAAAATATAGTGGTGTTCTATCTGATAAATCATGTAAAAATAATGCCGTAGTATATGAAAATATAGCATTTTTACTTTTTGATATTATTTTATAATAATCATCATTAATCATATTATGTAATGTATAATATCCCGTTGAAATTCTTTCCAACATACCACCATCACATAATCTTTTTAATGCCATCTTATTTAAATTATTTTCTACTACTTCTTTAGTAGTAATATAACCATCATTTTTTTGAACTAATTGTAAAATTTTTTCTAAATCACTCATAGGTAACATCTCCTTATGATAATTATACTATATTATTAATTAAAAGAAAATAATTTTGTTACTTTTTTAATTATTTTTTAATTATTTTAATTTAATTAGTAACAAAATTATTTTCTTTTTTTAACAAATTATAAATTGGCCATTCTTTAAAAATTTCCTTCTCATCTTTTTTCATGCTTTTATAGTGATTAATAAAATTAAAATTATTTTCTAATAAAATATCTATGCAACATAAAATACTATAATTCTTTTTGTATTCTTTTTTTTTGCTAATTGTATTTAATAACTTTTTATCATTAAAAGATAAATTCTTTTTTCTATATTTTATTTGTTTAGCATTAATTAAATCGATGTCATTTATTCTATTTTTACAAATAATTTGACTTAATTTATCCGCTAAGTTTAAGTATATTTTATCACAAGATAGATCATATGCCTTTAAAAAACTCAATATTAATAAATTAATTGAATCTAATACATCATCATTTAATTCAATATTTTTAAAACTTTTAAGTATTATTTTATCATTAAAATTATTTACATTTAAATACTCCTCTGGTAACAAATTAGAATAAACGCTTGTTTTAATTTCTTTACCATTACATATTATTACACATAAAGTGTTATCAATCATTTCTTGTGAATAAAAATTATAAATCTTATTTCCATTAAATACAAGGACGAATATAAATTTATACTTATTGATATTTATATAATACTTTTGTAATTCCTTCACATCTTTCGGAAATGTCCCATCATACAAATTAATTAAACAATGTAAATTCCTTAAATCAGTTTCATTCAGTTGATTATAATCAATATCAAATTCCGTATTAAAGAATTTAAATACTCTAATTATTTTTTTAAAATATTCTATTTGTTTACTATAAACATCAATATTTTTATTAATTATTTTAATATCATTAAAAGGTAAATCAAATTTTATATTATCAAACATAATATATTTTTCCTTCAAAACATTAATAATAAATTCTAGATCTTTTATTCTCTTTTTAGGATTTCCTTCTAATTTTAGATGAATTCTTCCAGTATATAATTCTATTGTAATTGGTCCAACTATTAATTCTTTTCCTTCTTTACCCGTAACCATATATTGAGAATAAAATTTTTTATCATTCACAAAGATATTCCTTTTTATTGTAGAAAATGCTTTCCATTCACCCTTAATGGTTGCAACTTCTTCGTGAGTATCTTTCATTTTTGCATAAGTATATACATCAGCTGTTTCCAAATATTCTTCGCATTCAGACTGTTTTACAAAAATTTCAAAATTAAGTTTCTCTATATTTTTAAACTCTGATTCTTCTATTATTCTCTTATTAGCTTGTTTAATAGAGTTTTTATAAAAATTCATACATACATTTTTAAAATTTAGTGCACTATTTTCATTTATTTCCTTTAATTTTAGTGAAACTGTTTTTTGTTCTTCTTTTAAATTTTTTAAAATCTGATATAAATCAACAGGTAATAAATTACAATAATATACTTTATAATTATCAATGTTTATAAAATCAACAACTAATAATAAAGTTCCTTTTATTTCTTTTTGATATCCTTTTAATGCTTCAACTTTAAATTGATAAATATTATTTTCTTTAAAGTTTTCTACTTGTCTTCCTTTTATTTGAACATCAATTTTTCCTTCAAATGTACCGTTTGTTTTTTGATTACTACTATAAATATATATACTACCATCCCACAAAGGTGTTCTATCATTGGAATTAATATATGGGCTTAAAAAATCTCTATTTTTTAAAACAAGTTCTTCAATCTTATGAGTAGCAATTTTTTCAATATCAAAACTATCCAATACCATCACTCCCTTCAGTTAATACTATTATACCACGAAAAAACGCACATTTCTGTGCATTTTAACTATATTTTTATAAGACAATTATAACTAAACTCAATATCATACTTTTTGGTATACTTACTAATCATTCCTCTTGTTATAATAAGAGTATCATTTATTAGACAGTAAGGTGAAGAGCAGTAACACTAACCCCTTGACCAAATGCTGTCGTAGCAAGTTCTACAGGACCAACTTTAGATAAATTAAATAAGATACCCGTACTCTCTCCATTCAAATCAATACCAGTTTTCTTACCATATCCAAATTTATAAATATAATCAAATAATTTTTCTTTACCAAGTCTATTACCAAGTTCAACAAATCCAGGATTACAAGAATTTTGAACAACCTCTAGAAAAGTTTGTGACCCATGTCCTCCATGTTTCCAACACTTAATTCTTGCTCCATCAACATTAACTGAACCACCATCAAAGAAAGTATCATTAACTAAATCAACCTTCCCCTCATTAACCGCCGCACTAAGTGTCAATATTTTAAATGTACTACCAGGTTCATAACTAGCCCATATAGCCATATTTCTATTAATAGTTTCCACACTATAATCCTGATATTTATTAGGATTAAAATTAGGTCTCGAACTCATTCCTAGTATCTCACCAGTATTAGGATCCATCGCCAAAGCCCAAGCCCCTTCTGGGTTATATTTAGTTACAATATTATCAAGTTCTCTCTCAATAGAAGACTGAATCTTATAATTAACAGTCAAATATATATCAAGACCATCCTCTGGTTCAACATATACCGAATTTCTATCTAAATTATTCCCTTTTGCATCAGAAAAATACTGAATAGAACCATACTCCCCAGTAAGTATTTTATCATATTCAAGTTCAAGTCCACTAAGGCCTTGATTATCAATACCAACATAACCAAGTACATGTGATAGCATTTCATCATGGGGATAATATCTCTTAGATTCTTTAAGTAAATATACTCCCCCAAAGTTAAGCGCAGCTATCTTATCCGCAATATCATAAGATAGTCTTCTTCCTTCAGGATGTACCCTTTCCATCATTGACTTTTTATATAAATGTTCTTCAATAACACTTTTATCCACTCCAAGTATTTCACTTATTTTCGTAGCTACTAAATCCTTATCTTTAATTTGATTTGGAATAAATACCAAAGAAGTAGTAGTAAGATTACCTGCTACAACCTCTCCATCAACAGTATATATTTTACCCCTATCAGCCTCAATAGGTAGATTTCTACTCCATAATCCACTAGCCAAAGTATTAAGTTTTCTATATTCAATAACCTCAATGTAAAATACTTTACCAATAACAAGTAAAAATACAAATATCACTATCAAAAGTACTATTTTAATTCTTTTATGTATACCTTTATCAAACATAGTAGTCTCACCTATTAAAGAATATTCAAGCATCTCAGTATAAATTACAAAGAAAAATATAAATATTTTTTTGCTACTTAATAATTACAAAAATTATAATTAATAAAAATTTCTATTTATATTGAAATATTCACAATAATTTGGTATATTATTAATAGAGAGGAGTGAATAAAATGGATGATGCATTTGGCGTTTTAGCAACAACTTCAATTGGCTTAATAGTCTTTTTTGGAATAATTGCAATTGCTTTCTATGTCGTTTATGTAATTGCCCTTGCAAAATTATTTAAAAAGGCTGGCGAAGATGGTTGGAAAGCAATAATACCATTTTATAATGTATTTGTATTAATTCAAATAGCAGGTTTAAATTGGTGGTATTTCTTAATTGCAATATCAGGAACAATATGCACTATAGCTAAAATTGATGGTTTGAACTACATCTGTAATTTAGCAGGTATGGCTGTTAACTTCTTTGTTTTCTACAATATAGCAAAAAAAATGAAACAGCAACCAGTAGGATATGGTGTAGCTGGTGCACTAGTTGCCCCAATAATAACAATGATATTAGGATTTTCAGACAAATATACTTTTGATCCATCAGTACAAGTTAGTCCTAATGGTCCAATTGGTGATACTAAAGAATCTACTAGTAATGAACCAGAAAAATATTGTCTAGGTTGTGGTTGTAAACTTAAAGCAGGAACAAAATTCTGTGAAAAGTGTGGAAAAGAAGTAAAATAAAAGATATCTCGTAAAGAGATATTTTTTTATATCAAAAAAGAATTCTATTTCTAGAATTCTTAACCATTAATTTGTTTAGCTACTTCGTCAGCAAAGTTTTCCTCTCTTTTTTCCATACCTTCGCCAACTTCATATCTTACGAAAGATAATACTTTCATACCTTTACTTTCAACATATTTAGATACTTTCATCTTATTTTCTTTAACAAAACCTTGATCTAATAAACAAACTTCTTCATAGAATTTATTAAGTCTACCATTAACAATCATAGGAAGTTTATTAGCATCTAATCCTTCGTTTTCAGCTTGTTCTGTAAGAATAGCTCTTTCTTTCTCTACTCTTTCACTAGGAACAGAATCTTTATCTAAATATAGTGGTCTCATAGCGGCAATTTGCATAGCTACATCTTTAGCAACTTCAGCATCAGTTCCTTCAAGTACAGCAAGTGTTACTATTTTACCACCCATATGAGAATAAGTACCAAATACTTGATTATCTTGCTTTTCAACTAATTCAAATCTTCTAAAAGATAATTTCTCACCAATAGTAGCAGTCTTATCCACTATCATATTTTCAATAGAAGTACCATTAACTTCTAATTTATTAGCCTCTTCTACTGTACTAACATTACTACCCAAAATAGCAGTAGCAATATCATTAACTAAACCAGTAAATTCTGGATTTTTAGCAACGAAGTCAGTTTCAGAGTTAACTTCTACTATAACAGCCTTATTACCTTCAACTTTAGCAAGAGCAAGTCCTTCAGCAGCTATTCTAGTTTGTTTTTTAGCAGCTTTACTGATACCTTTTTCTCTAAGCCAAGTAACAGCTTCTTCCATATTACCATTTGTTTCAGTAAGAGCCTTCTTACAATCAAGCATACCTGCTCCAGTTTGTTCCCTAAGCTCTTTTACCATATTTGCAGTAATCATAGTATTCCTCCTTATTTTAAATTTTCAATTAATTCTTCTTTTTTCATCTTAGAATAACCTTTAACTTCTTTTTTCTTAGCAAGGTCTCTAAGTTCAGCAACAGTTAAAATATTTAAGTCTAATTCTGGCTTTTCATTTTTAACTTCTTGTTTAACTGGCTTTGTATCTTTAACTTCTTCAGTTTCTTTTACTTCTTTTTTCTCCTTCTTATTAGGAGTTTTTTCTTTAGAAACTTTTTTATCATCTTCACTTACATAATCAACAAGTGTACCACCATTAGCTTCAATAATAGCATTAGTTAAAGCACCAAGTACAACCTTAATACTTCTAACAGCATCATCGTTAGCAGGCAATACATAATCGACATCATCAGGATCACAATTAGTATCAATAAGACCAAATACTGGTATACCAAGTTTTCTAGCCTCTCTTATTGCATTATATTCTTTAGTAGAATCAACAATAATAACAGCTTCAGGTAACTTAGTCATTTCTCTAATACCACATAAGTTCTTGTTTAACTTTTCATATTCCTTCTTAAGTCCTACTACTTCTTTCTTAGGAAGTTTTTCAAATGTACCATCTTTTTCCATCTTTTCAATTTCTTCAAGACGATTAATTCTTCTTCTAATAGTTTTAAAATTAGTCAAAGTACCTCCTAACCATCTCTCAGTAACATAGTACATATTACTTCTTTCAGCTTCTTCTTTACATACTTCTTGTGCTTGTTTCTTAGTACCAACATAAAGTACTTTTCCACCATCAGCAGCAATCTTATTTAAAGCAGCATAAGCTTCTTCCATTTTTTCTACTGTCTTTTGTAAGTCAATGATATAAATATCATCTCTAGAGTTAAATATATACTCTTTCATTTTAGGATTCCATCTTTTAGTCTGATGACCAAAGTGAACTCCTGCTTCTAACAAATAGCTCATAGATACTACTGTCATAATTATCATATCTCCTTTCGTTTTTTCTTCCAAATATCTCTTCTTTAATATCCACCTTATATTAGGCACTCGAATAATTAAATCAATATTTGTGTATATTTTTTGAAAAGCCAATAATATATTACCATATTATATGAAATTAGTAAATATTTATTTCTTATTTTTCTCATTTTTCACTTTAGTTCTAATGTACTAAAGTGTTTATTTGAGCCAATAATATTGTCTCAAATAAATATATCAACCATATCTATCATATAGAAGCAAAATATATATACTAAAAAAGATATTATTAATGCTTTAAAACATCTTCTAATATCTTTATATTTCTTTTAATTTTTAACCTATATAAATAATGACCACTATTAATATTTTTAAGAATAAGTTTTAAAGTAGTTAATTCTTTATTGCATTTCTTTTTAAATAAATCATCATTCTTAGTAGTAAGTACCGGTCCTAAATATAATTCTTTATAATTATATCTTCTCTTACCTTTATTAAACTTAATAACAGTATATATAATATTCTTATCTTCTACTAAAATTTCATCTTCAATATAATAACCCAAACTAATAATATTCTTTCTAAGAAAATATAAATCAGTATTACTTTGAATAATAATATTATTAACATTACTTAATTTAGAAGTACTATATTTTAAGATGCCTACTATTGTATTTGCTCCCATACCTGCTATCACAATAGTATCAATTTCATCAGCTTTTACTACATCAAGTCCACTGCCAAGTCTAGTTTCTATTCTATTCTCTAGTTTTTCTTTTTTTATATTAGTAATAGCACTACTAAGAGCATTTTCATTAATATCACTAGCAATTACTTTAACATTTTTATATTTATTTACTAAATAAATAGATAAAAGGCCGTGATCACAGCCTATATCAATTACTTTAGAATTATCATTTACAAAACTAGCAACTACTTCTAGTCTCTTAGATAACTTATTCATTTAAGAAGTCCTTTAACTTTCTACTTCTTGAAGGATGTCTTAATTTTCTTAATGCTTTTGCTTCAATTTGTCTAATTCTTTCTCTTGTAACGCCAAACATTTGACCAACTTCCTCAAGTGTTTTAGGAGAACCATCATCTAAACCAAATCTAAGTCTAAGTACTTGTTCTTCTCTTTCAGTTAAAGTAAGAAGTACATCGCCAATTTCCTCTTTCAACATTTCATGTATTGTAAAGTCCTCCGGAGACATATTACTTTCATCAGGTACAAAGTCTCCTAAATGAGAATCTTCTTCTTCACCAATAGGAGTCTCTAAAGATACTGGATCTTGTGCTATTTTAATAACTTCTCTTACCTTATCTGGAGACATACCCATTTTCTTAGCAAGCTCTTCATCAGTAGGCTCTCTATTAAGTTCAAGAGTAAGCTGTCTTTGATATCTAGATAATTTATTAATAGTTTCTACCATATGTACTGGCACTCTAATAGTTCTAGCTTGATCAGCAATGGCTCTAGTTATAGCTTGTCTAATCCACCAAGTAGCATAAGTACTAAATTTATATCCTTTTTCAGCATCAAACTTTTCAACTGCTTTCATAAGTCCTATATTACCCTCTTGAATTAAATCAAGAAATAACATTCCTCTACCAACATATCTCTTAGCTATAGAAACAACAAGTCTTAAGTTAGATTCAGCAAGTCTATTTTTTGCAGTTTCATCACCTTCAGCAATTCTCTTAGATAACTCAGTTTCTTCATCAAGTGATAGTAGACTTATCTTACCTATTTCTTTTAAATACATTCTAACTGGATCATTAATAGTAAGTTCTTTAGCTATTGTATTATCCTTAAGAATATCCTCTAAATTACCCCCAGTATCTTCTTCACCAGAATCATCATCTAGATCAGTTTCAGATATAACACTTATATCATTTTCCATAAAAGCATTATATAGTTCATCTAGTAAATCACTACTTACATCAAGACCTTTTAATTCTTCGGCAATCTCTTCATAAGTAATAAAACCAAGTTCTTTACCTTTTTTAATTAGTGCTTCTTTTCTTTGCTCAAAATCTTTAATTTCTGGTACCATTTTTATTCACTCCCCTTAACTTCATTATCTCTTCAATTATTTTTGCTTGCTTCAAAGGATCTTTCTCTTCTTTTAATTTTTTGTTTAAATCATTTATCTTCACTTCTTTATGATACTCATTTACAACAAAAATATAATCTTCAATTTCTCTTTCTTGAAAGTCATCTTTGATATTCATAGCAAAAATATCTTTTAAAGTCTTAAGTATTTCTTCTTTATCAGATATATAACTAATAAAATCAGCGACATTTATTATACCATATTTATGAAAATAGTAAATAATTTCATTAGATAATTCTCTAATATTTTTTGTTGGAAAGTATCCAACCTTATTTTCAACCATATTAATAACCATATTATCTTTAAACATATAATAAATTAAATAATTTTCTGCCATTCCATATTTATCATAAACCTTTTTAGTTTTTTCTTCTTTAACAATCATCTTATTATTATTGTTACTTTTTTTTATACTATCATATTTTTCTTTAATAGTATTATAATCAATATTAAAATTATCAGATAATTTCTTCAAATTAAGTTCTACAACAATATCATCTTTTTCATTAACTAATTCTTTTAACATTATATTAATATAAGAAGATATTTCTTTTATATTACTAAAATCTTTATCTTTTTTTAATATTTCCATCTTATAATCAATTAAAGTCATAGCAGACTTAATTTGATATAAGAAACTATCTTTACCTTCTTTTAGAATATACTCATCAGGATCCATATTATTAGGAAGTCTAACTATTTTAATATTAACCCCAGTATCCTCTAGTAGTTCTATAGCACTAAGTGTAGCCTTTTCACCAGCGGCATCACCATCAAAACATAAAATGATATTTTTTGCCATATTCTTAAGCACCATTTTATGATCCTTAGTAAGTGCAGTACCCATTGTAGCTATACAATTATTAATACCGACAGTACTAGCCCTAATAACATCCATTTGTCCTTCCATTATAATAACAGTATCTTTTTTCTTTAAATATTCTTTAGCTATATGATAGTTATATAATATTTTACCTTTTTTAAAGTTATCAGTCTCTTTAGTATTTATATACTTAGAATTATCTTTGGTATTATATATTCTACCAGAAAAAGCAACAACATTACCACTTAAATCCCATATAGGAAACATAATTCTACTTACAAATATATCATTACCATTATCATTAGTAAGACCTATATCAATAAGTTTATCTAAAGAATATTTTTTATTAGTAAGATATTTAGTAAGTGATACCTTTTGAATAGAAAGACCTATACCAAATTTCTTAATAGTTTCTTTATCAAGATGCCTATTTTCTAAATATTCTATAGCATTCTTACCCAAACTACTATTAAGACTATTTTGATAAAACTTACTAGCCAAATCATATATATCAAAATATTCATCTCTCTTAGTATTAACTTTTATATCATTTGATACATTAATACCAACTTTTTCTCCAAGTAATTTAACTGCCTCAGAAAAAGATATTTTTTCAAAATCTGACACAAAAGTAAATACATTGCCTGAAGCGCCACATGAAAAACAAGTATATATTTGCTTTTCAGGGCTAACGCTCATACTAGGAGAATGATCATCATGAAAAGGACACACCCCAATATAGTTTTTACCAGTCTTTGTAAGATTAACATATCTTGATACCACCTCTACTATATCAGTCTTATTCCTTATTTCATTAATAATTTCATTACTGATATAAGCCATAATATCACTTCCTTACAAAAAGCCAATATAATTATATAACAAAACAATTTCTTTGTAAAGGAAAACTTTAAAACTCTTTACATTTGTTAAATATTCAATATAATACAATATAATTAGGTGGTATATTTTGGATCAAAGAATAATTAAAACAAAAAATAATCTTTATAAAGGGTTATTAATAACTATGAAAAACAAATCATTTGAAGAAATAAAAGTATCGGATATATGTAAAGAAGCACATATTAATAGATCAACATTCTATAATAATTTTAATGATAAGTATGACCTACTATTTTCATTATTTCATGACCTTGAAAAAAAGTAACAATAATAATAACATTGCTAGCAATATATTTCACGATATTATTTTAAAAAATATTGCCGAAAATATTAAAAATCACCCATTATATAATGAAGAAATACCATCAGAAATAATTACTATTTTTTATGCAAATGGTGTTATAAGTATTTGTCTAGAATACATTAAAAATCCAAAAAAATATACTAAAAATAGTATATTAAAATATATAAGTAAGTTAATTCCAGATAACTTATGTTAATTATCTAGCATAACCATATACCATTCCTTTTTCTAAAGTAATTTCTTTATAATAAAATAATTCAGGTATAGTAACAAAAGTATATCCTCTATTTTGAAGTTCAGGAATAATAATATTTAAACTATTTGCAGTAGCACTATATATGTCATGCATTAAAATAATATCCCCATCCTTGACTTTGTTAATTACCCTACTGGCAATTCTTTTAGAATTATGATATTTCCAATCTAAAGTATCTATATCCCATATAATAATAGGCATATTACCTATTTTTTTTACTATATTATTATAGACACCATAACTAGGTCTTAATAATTTAGGATATCTACCAGTAACTTCAAATATAACCGAAGAAGTTTTATCTATTTCATCTTTAATAACATTTTCTTTATATTTAGTTAATAGCAAATGATTAAACGTATGATTGCCTATTTCCATTCCACTATCATATTCTCTTTTCAATATTTTTTTATTATCTTTTGCCTTACTGCCAAGTACAAAGAAAGTAGCCTTAACATTATATTTAGCAAGTACATCAAGTACTTTACCAGTATTATAATTAGGTCCATCATCAAAAGTAAGAGCAATTAATTTATCACTACTATTTATTTTTTTATTAGTAATAATATCATAATTAAACACCTCCGTATATACCATACTTATGGTACTACTATCCAAATCAATCATAAAAGAATCTAAATCATAACTATAGATATTACTATCAAAAAAATATTTATAAAATACAACATAATATTTATTATCATTATTATCATAATCATAATCAATAATACCATTTTTATCTTTATATCTATCTAAATATTCATTAATAAAATTATCTATTTTATTATCATTAAAATACGGATAATTAATTTCTATATTATCGTTAATAATTTCCTTATTAACCAAAACATCTTTATCTATATCAATTATCCATAACATTAAAGATATAATAATCATTGGAATAAACAAGTATCTCATTTTCATAATATCACTAATAAATAGTATGAAAAAAGACTCCTCATTAGAAGTCAATACTTAATATCAATACCATCAAAATCTACATTAAGAAACTTTTTACTTGATAAATAATCACATAAATGAACAAATCTTTCATACTTATCTTTAGGAACTGGTAATACTTCATTATCATTAAAATCCTTGTTCCAAATTCCCATATGCGAAGATATTACCCTAGTCATTAAGTTAAGTTCCTCATCGCTTAAAGATAATTTATCCTTATGTTTCTTAACAAAAGAAGCCGCTAGTAAAGGATGATCAAATCTCGTATATTTTTCTTCAGGATTACCTTTTTTTAATCCATCATGAAGAGTAAGAGCCATCAAAATAATATCTTTTTCATTTTGCGAAAAACTATTAATTCCAGGATTATCTAAAAGTTCCTTGGCTATACGAACAGCAACTTTAGTATGTTTAACTAGTCCATTCTTAGTACCAGCAAACTCTGGATGATATTTACCAGTACTTGAAGCCGGTATTTCAAAAAAGTAATCAGGTAGTTCACTAACTAAATACTTTAAGTCATCTCTCTTTTTTTTATCTTTAATATAACTATATTCTTTATTAAAATAACTAACTTTATCCATATTTATTTTCTAATATTAACATCCACTGTAGTATATGGAATATTAATTCCCTCCCTATCAAATTTCTTCTTTATCATTTTTAATACTTCTCTTTTAATTGCATAATTAGTCATAGCCTTACAAGTAATATCAACTGCATATACAATGCTAGAATCCCCTAATTCATCTACTCCTAGTAGTTTATAATCTTTAACATTTTCAATTTTAAGAATATCTTCTCTCATACTTTCCAAAACCTTCTCTAATTTATCAATATCAGTATTATAAGCAACATTAAGTTTAAGAAAAATATCACAATTAGACAAATTATAATTAATAACCTCACTAAAAGAAGAATTACCAATAGATTTAACTTCTCCTGTAAAAGCCTTAATTTTAGTAGTTCTAAGTCCAAACTCAATTACAGTACCTTGAAATCCATTAATTGATACAGTATCACCAACAGCATATTTATTATCAAATAGTATTGCTACTCCCGCTAATAAATCCTTAATAATATCTTGAAAAGCAAGGCCAATAACCGCAGCAAATACACCTAAAGAAGCAATAATACTTGTAGTATCAATACCATATATTTTAAGTATTCCAAGAACTATAAATATAAGTATTAAATATTTAAATATACTTCTTCCTAAATTAATAATAGTGTCCTTTCTCTTATCTTTACCACTATTACCAATATGTCCCTTAGATATTCTATTAATAACTTTTTCTATTACCAAATATAATATAAGGCCAACAACTATATAAACAATTGGTAAATAAAATTTCTCATTAGTAATAAACTTTATAAATTTTTCCATAACATCTACCTCACATAATAATTATAAAATATTTAAGTAAATAAGTAAAGAAAAAGTCCAAATAAATATTGAACTATTATTTTTTTTTACTAAGTATCTTTGTATCATTTATATCAAAAGCAATTTCTTCTCTACCACAAATACTGCATACTCTCTTATAACAATATACTTTATTACCATTTTCATCATTAATCCAATTAGGATTAATAACTTGTTTCCAATCACCAAAACAATGTCCACCAATCTTACATATTTCATCATTAATATCATCTAAAGAACATCTAGTTAAATATAATTTATTTTCTAACTCAAATATTTCTTTAGAAAGTTCTTCTTTTATACCATATAACCCTTTTAAAATATCATCTTTATTTTCCATAATAAACCCTCCTTTTCATGAATTAATATTCTATCACAAAAGAATACTTTATTCAAGTATCCTAACAATAATTTCATTAGATATATACATATACTTCTTATCAATTTTAATACAATTATTATCTCTTATCAAATATCCATTTCTAACTAAATTATCAATATTATATATATCTTCTAAAGATACATTAAACTTTTCTTTAAATCTGTCTAAATCTATACCATCAAGCTTTCTAAGTCCAAGCATAATTTCATTTTCCATCCTAATATCCTTATCTTCATAAACAGAAGTATCTAGATATTCACCATTTAAATATTTTCTTAAATTCTTAGTATTAGTTATTCTCTCATTATTTATGTAGCTAGAACTAGATAAACCAAATCCATAATATTCTTCATTATTCCAATATACCAAATTATGTTTAGATTGATATCCATTCTTAGCATAATTACTAATCTCATAATGAATATAATCATTCTTCTCAAGAGCATCCTCTATATACTTATACATCTCATAGTCAATATCTTCATCGATATTTTTCATTCCATTAATTTTTAACATAGTATTATCTTCAATTATTAAACTATAAGTAGAAATATGCGGAATATCAAGTTTTAAAAAACAATCAATATCACTTTTCAAAATATTTATATCATCATATGCAGCATATATCAAGTCTATGTTAATATTACTAAAATATCTTTTTACTATTCCCATCTTATTATATACATCCTTCTTCGTATGATTTCTTCCAAGTAATTTAATAATACTATTATCAAAAGATTCTACTCCGATACTAATTCTATTAACTCCATATTTTTTCATTATCTTAAGTTTATTTTCGGTAATAGATTCAATATTACATTCAACAGTAAATTCATAATTATCATTAAGTTTAAATATCTCAATAATATTCATTAACCTAATCAGTTCTTCATCATCTAAACTACTTGGAGTACCACCACCAATAAAAATAGTATTAACAATTTCACTTTTATATCTCACTTTAATTTCTTGTTCTAAATTATTTAAATAATCATTAATATATTTCTTATTATAAAATATTTTACAAAAATCACAATATGTACAAATACTATTACAAAAAGGAATATGAATATATATAGACATAACATCACCACCAATATAATAACATAGTAATATTTAAATTACAATGAATAAAACATCAAATATTATGCCATTATATTAATGGTGATAAAATGAATAACATAGATATAAGAAAGTATATTATAAGTAATTTTAAAGATTCTAGTATTGAAGATATTAAACAGTCCATTGAAGAATCAATATCTTCACATGAAGAAGATCCTTTAATAGGCCTTGGAGTATTATTTGAATTACTATGGAATAATTCAAATGAAGAAGAAAAACAAAATATATTATCAAACATAAAAAAAGGTATGTAACCACATACTTTTTTTAATAATCTTTACCTGCAATAAAAAGTTCTAATAGTATATTGCCATCAATATTATTAATTTTAATATCCCTATCAATATTAGATAGTTTAGACAAATACTTAATCAAAGTATCCTCGCTATAATAATAACTATCACTAAGCAAATACTTAACTCTATATACACTTTTAAACTCCAATATTTTAGCTATCTCATCATTAGATTTACCACTATTATAAAGTCTTTTAACTTGAAACAATAATCTTATTTGACTAGCAATAATAGCAATTATCTGATTAAGATCTATACCATTCATAACAAAATCTTTATATAGTTTAATAGCCTTACTATTATTATTCTTTAATAGTGCACTAACTAAATCATAAACACTATTATCAGTATTCTCTTCCGTAAGAAGCATAATATCACTATTATTAATAACCTTATCATCTATTTTATATAACATAAGTTTATCAAGTTCATTTTTAATATTATAAATATTATTACCAACTCTATTAATAAAAATATTAATATCCATGTTACTCATTTTATAATTCTTTTTCTTTAAATAATCATTAACATAATCACTTAAATATTCATTATTAGCCTCTACCTTTTTTATAGTACCATTACTATTAATAAACTTTACCAATTTCTTTCTAGAGTCAATAGTATCACTATTAGACACAAATACTAAATAACTATTAGAATTATAGTTATTAAAATAATTCTCAAGTAAATTAATATTTTCAATATCTTTCTTTTGTGATAAATAAATAGTACTATCAATAACAATAAGTTTATTAGCAGAAAACATAGAAATAGTAAGTGCTTCATCTACAACATTCTGAATATCTTCTATATTATAATAAATAACATCATTATCTGAAATAGATAATTTTTCTTTAATAATATCAATTTCCCTACCAATAATAGAGGTGTCAGTTCCATATAATAAATAAAAATTCATATCTATCACTCTTTTTCTATTTTTTTACATTTGTAGTTTTTTTCATTATAATATTCTAATATTGAATCTTCATCTTCAGAGGAAAAATACTCTCTCAAATCTTTAATATTAGACATAACTCTATAAGTCTTTTCTTCATCAATAAACTTATAAGTATCCCCTTCATTCATATATTTATAAAATTCACCATTGTTTTTAAACTTATTATACCTACTATCGCTATTAAAGATATAATTATTAGTTACAACTGAGTTTTTAATTTTACCTTTACCACTGAAAGTAAGTTTAACTTCCTCTTTAACAAAAACATATAAAACATTATGATTATATTCTCTATCACAAACATAGTTCTTATCTTTTCCCACAATAACTTCTGGATTAAAAAAGAAGAAAGCCACTACAACAACTATAAATAATGCAAAAAATATTCCAGATATTGATATTCTTTTTTTCTTTTTATTTTCATTAACTACTTCTGAAGCCTTCTTCTTCGGTATAGTTAATTCATCAAGTTTATTGATATCAATTTTTTTGTTAATAACACCTTCATCAATTATTTGAGCACTAATTATTTTATCAAGTGAAATAACTTCAAAATCACTATCGCTATTACCAGTCAAAATATCATCTAAAAACTTATTGATTAAATTCTCACCATCATTTTTAGATAGCATTATAACAAGTTCATTATCTCTTATAAATAAAGAACCATAATATAATTTACTATTATCATAACTATAAATAACATACTTATTGTTATTTTTCTTATATTTAAAAGCTCCAAATACATTAATAAATATAGTCTCTTGTCCATATTTAAATTTAAAATCATTAACTTTTATTCTTTTTCCATTCATATAAGTAGCCTCCATAACAATTATAATATAATTAAAAGAAAAAAACTAGTCATTATTGGTATTTTATTTGACTAGCATCTATATTAAATCCGCCCTTAAAAGTATTACCCATCTCATAATCTTGATTTTTATTATTTTCTTGGAGCCATATTAAAACAGTAAATGTTTTTTTCTCATTACTCTTCAAATAAATATTAGAACCAATTAATATATCACCAGTTTTAGGAATACTATTTTTAGATATTTTATAACCCGTACTATCATACAAAGCATAACTAAGTGCCTTATCATCAAAATCATTATCAGTTACAAACATAGATATATTAAGTGTTTGATCTAAAGTGCCAGTACTCTTAACAGAAAAACTCTTTTTATATACAGAATACTTAGTACTTAAATTAGGCTCATTAATAGGCATAAGTGCATAAGTATCAATAGCAATACCATCTATATAATTAATAGCCAAAGTACCAGTTTTGATCTTTGTGCTATCCTCTTTTTCACTTGCAATCAAAGAAAAATAAGTAAAAGTTACTCCAACAATCATTATAAGTAGTGTAAGAATCAAAACAATAAAATAAAATATATCTGTCCTACTTTTACTATTATTCATATCATCAATCTCCTAGTATAATAATACCAAAAACATCAAAAAAAAGCAATACTTAAATTGCTTTTAATTTTATTATTGAGTAGCTTCACCAGTAATAGTTTTAGCACCTTTAACTTCAACATTAACAGTACCCTTAAATGTAGCACCTTGTTCAGCATCATTATCAGCACCAGCTTCGTCAAGCCAAACAAATAAACGAAGATTTTTTGTAGTATGATTTCCAGCTATTTTCATTGTTTCATCACCTGTTGCACCAAGTAAACTAAATTCTGTATATTCTCCAGAAACTTCACTATATGGAATAGTACCAGTATAAACTATATTAGAACCATTATCAAATTCTCCAGAAATACCAGTTCTATCGTATAAAACAAATTTTAAATGTTTAAATGGTATCTCACCTTTAGTAGTAACTTCACCTTGCTCATTCTTTTCTTCTTTTACTAAGGCTGTAGGAATTACTTTAGCAATAATTTCCATTTCAGTAGGTCCATCATTAGTTAAAGTAAAATCATAATACCCACAAGTTGTAAATCCCTTATCATCTATACAAGTTTTATATGTACCACCTTGACCATCATCATCACCAGTTCTAGTGAAAGTTCTAAGAGCTATAGTTTGATCTGAAGGTATAATATTAGTTACATTTAATTTGTCACCATCTTCATAAACTATTTTTACAGTAGCAGCTTTAACCGTTAAAGCATTATCTTCACTTTTAGCATTAATAGAAAAGTATGCTAATGATGCACCGATTATAGCAACAATTAAAGTAAGTACTCCAATTACTCCAAAAAATATTCCTCTCTTATCTTCTCTTTCCATTTACTTATCTCCTCTCTTCTATCATAAATTAATAATAGCAGATTTTTATAAAAAAAACAATAGTTTTGAACTAAAAAAAAAGAAATAGTTCAAAAACTATTTCAAAAATTTGACAAATTCTTCTTTATTCATAAAGCCAGTAAACATCTTAACTTCTTTACCATTTTCAAATAATATAATCGTTGGAATTGACATAATACCATATTCTCTTGCAATATCTGAATATTTATCAACATCAAGTTTAATAAAGTTAAAATCGTTTTCTTTAGAAGCATCCTCAAATACTGGACCAAACATCTTACAAGGGCCACACCAAGTAGCATAAAAGTCAACGACTGCTTTATCTTTAATTAAAGAAGAAAAATCATTTTCATAATGTATTAAACCCATAACAAACCTCCTAATCTAATATACTTTCATCTTTAATATGAATTTTATTTCTATCAATAAGTTTACTTAAAGACTCTTTAGTAATAACTTTTTTATCTAATAATAATTTAATTACCTCATCATTTAATTCTTCATTATTCTTATTATCTTTTTCCTTTACTATTTTGTAAACGCCATCATATGTATCAACCATTTCTTCTGAAACCTTAGATAATATCGGTGTTTTATCTAACATAAAATTAGCTATTTTAGAATCTCTAACATAAGGAATATTTATAATTGGTAAAGTAATAACTACTAAAATTAAGAATACATAAACATACATTTCTATTATACCAACAAATATACCAAGTATTTTTGAAGGAATACTAAGTATAACTGTAGCCTTAAGTATTTTTTCTATTAAACCAGTTAACATAAGTACCACTTTAAAAACTAAATAAAGCAAGGAATATACAATAACAAAAGCAAGTACTTCATAGAACAAAATATTAATAGCCTCTATTCCTTTTATAAAACCTCCAAAGTTAATAAATGGTAAATTTTCATACATAATAACCGATAAATAGTTTTTTAAATAAAATGACAAAATAATGATAATAAATATACCAACAAAATTAGCAGTCTTTTTTATAACTCCAGATTTAAATCCACCAATTGCTCCTAGTGCTAAGGCAATCAAAATAACAATATCTGTTACATTCATAATTTATCCTCCTAATAACATTATATACTATTATATAAAAAAAAGAAAGAAAAAAAGATGCATTTAAGCACCTTCTATATTACTAACTTTAAATACTAAAGTTCTATCACCAAGAAATTCCTTATAATGTATTTCAAAATTTTCCCAATTTTTATTAACTTCGAATGCCACAAATCCTTGCGCTTTTTTGCTAGGCGCTAAGTCAGTTGCTAAATCACTAATACCTTCTATATCACCAAGTATACCTGTAATATCACAAGCTACATCATCAACATAACCCTCAAAATCATAATATGAAACATATTCACTTTCTGTTGAAATATTTTCTATATCAAAGAATAATACCAAGTATTCTTTACCTTCAGCAGGTGTATTAACAAAGTAGCCTTCTCCAATAGAATCATATTTATAAGCCCCAGTTAAAGTTAAACTAAGACTTCCGTCTGTTAAAGTATCACCTATAGTACCATATAAAGTAGAATCAGTATTTTCTTCTATGTAATCATTAAGTTTATCCTTTATTTCATTTGAGTCTACTTTCTTAAGAGCATTAATTCCGATAACAGCAAAAACTATAATAGCAATAACAACTAATAATCCTAAGCTACCTAAAACTATCAAAACAATAGCCCAAGCAGGTAATCCTTTTTTCTTTTCACCACTTGCAGTAGGTTTTTCTTCATTATTTTTATTAGTATTGTTTTCCCCTACCATAGTACCACATTTAACACACATTGCGGCCTCATCAATCATTTCACTTCCACAATTAGGACAAAATTTAGCCATATTTTTCACTCCTCTCTACCATAATTATATATCATATCAAAAGAAAAAGAAAGTATTTTTATTAAATATTTTCTTCTCTAATTTGTTCAATAATATTATGTTTCTTTATCTTACTTGTACTATACATCATAGTAAGAAGTACAATTACAAATACCGAAACAATTGATATAATAATAGCCTTCCAAGGAATAACAATACTATTTATACTCATCATATCTGCAAGAGCATAATGTATGATGATAGTTACTCCAAGACTCACTGGTATAGCATATATTAAAGATTTAAGTCCGAAGAATAAACTTTCAAAAAATAATATTTTATTAAATCCTTTTCTTGTAAGTCCTATACTTCTAAGAACAGCAAACTCTCTTTTTCTAAGCGCCATACTTGTAGAAATAGTATTAAATACAGAAGTAACACCTATTAAAGTAATTAATCCTATAAAACCATACATAAGAATCTTGACAACAAGAATCATATTATTAGCTTGTTTCATTGATTCTTTAACATTAGTATAATTAACATTATCATACTTATCTAATTCTTTTGTTAATTTATCAATATTATCAGTATTATCACTTATAATATTATACTGTGTATAATGAGTACCACTATCAGATATATTATCATATAACTTCTTATTAACAATAAGTTTAAAATCACTCATATAAGAAAACTCTTCAATCAAATCAAAAGACTTATTAGTAATAAAAATATTATCTATTTTCTTATTACAATATTTAGTAGTATCCACATCTTCATCATTATCATCAAAATTACATATCTTAATATTAATATCACCATTGTTAATTACTGGAATATCATAATTAACTCTTTTATTATTACCATAGCTTACGCCTTTAAATTTATTAAGTAAAATAACGCTATCCTTATCTAAACCAATTAATTCTTTATACTTATTATAAGAAATATCATCTAAAATATAGATAGAAATATATTGATATTTTAAATTAGTTAAAGCCTTTATGCCATCATCACCATAAGCACTCTTATAAAAATCAAGATATTCATCACTATAAGTATAATTACCAATTATAGATAAATTACTAGCACTATAAGAAACATATTCTTTAACATCATTACTCTTAATAATCTCACTAATTTTATCTAATGCATCTATATCATTATCGTCACCAAAATAACTAATCTGATAATCATAAGGCACTTCACCCATCACACTACTTGCAGTATCAATAGTATAATTCATATAAGAAGAAAACGATATAAATAATACAATACTAATAAATAAACTAACAATCGTAACTCTATACTTCTTCTTATTTCTCTTAATATTTTTAAGAGCAATCTCTCCTTCTATACCAAATAATTTATTAACAAGCTTGCCAGTTTTAATCTTCTTCTTATTAATTTTAATATCATCATTTTGTCTGATTGCCTCAATTGGAGACACTTTAGCAGCCCTTTTCGAAGGTACTAAAGCAGATATAAATATAACAAGTATCATAAATATAACAGGTATAATTATAAATACAATATTAGTAACCAAATTAAGTTTTAATACTAAAATATCACCAATTAAATTATTTATAATAAGTATTACTGTTCCAATACCAATATAAGCCCCACAGATTCCAAGTATTATTCCTATAATACCCTCGATAAGTGCTTCAAAAAATACTGTATATGAAAGTTGCTTCTTCGTAGCTCCTATACTGGAAAGCAATCCAAACTCTTTTTTTCTTTCCATTACAGAAATAGCAAAAGAATTATAAATAACCACTATACAGCCAATAGAGACTAACGATAACATAATAACTATCATAGTAATCATTGATTTCATTATATTACCATAAGTACTTTCACCATATAAAGCAAGAAGTGTACTATTATAAGATATAGCATTATTATAACCTAACTTCTTAGCCAAGTCTTCTGATTGTTTAATAATTTTTTTCTTATTATTAAACATAACAAATACATTAGCAGTTCCATCTTTATCATTCATATCAAGAGTAAAAGTACTATACCCTGAAGCAGAATAATCTTCAAAATTACTTCTTTCTACTATACCAACTATTGTATAAGTTTTCTCACCAACAATATTAAGAGTTTCTTCTTCATAGTACTCATTATTAGCCAAAGTATTAACGCCTTCAACTACTCTTTCACCATACTTTAATGTAATAATATCTCCAATTTTATAAGAAGCTCCTCCATTAGTATTAATATGATTAGATATAACAAGTTCACTATCTTTTTCAGCAAATCTACCAGAAATCAAATGAAGTTCATTAAAATATTCCTTATCAACACTTGAAATATAAATATATGGTTTATATTCATTAGCAGAATCAAACTTACTAAAACCAATAGGCTTTTGATAAAAATAGCTGAAATCTTTCTTATCAATACTATTTAATTTATCTAAAGATACATCACCATACTCAGCCTCATATTTACCATTATAACTAATAGTTTCTCTAATCATATAATCTTGAAAAGAAGAGAATAATAGTCCTATTCCTACCATCAAAGCAGTTGATAAAATAATACCAATAATTGTAACTATAGTTCTTTTTTTATTAAGTTTTAAGTTCTTTATAGTTAAGTCATTCAAAATACTCATTTTATCTTCTCATCCTTAACTATATGTCCATCTTCTAAAGTAATTATTCTATTAGCCTCTTTAGCAAGATTCATATCATGTGTAATCATAATAATAGTTTGATGATATTTTTTATTAGAAATTTTAAGTAAATCTATAATCTCTTTACTAGCCTTAGAATCCAAATTACCAGTAGGTTCATCAGCAAGTATTATATCCGGCTTAGATATAAGTGCTCTTCCAATAGAAACTCTTTGTTGTTGGCCTCCAGAAAGCTCATTAGGTAAATGATTAACTCTTCTTTCAAGACCAAGAATATCTATAAGTTCTTTTAAATAATCTTTATCAACCTTTCTACCATCAAGCAGTATTGGAAGAGTCATATTCTCTTCAACATTAAGTATTGGTATTAAATTATAAAACTGATAAATAAGTCCTACTTTTCTTCTTCTAAAGACTGCTAGTGCATCATCTTTTTGTTTAAACACATCAGTACCACCCACAATAACCTTTCCACTAGTAGGTTTATCAACAGCGCCTAATATATGTAAAAGTGTTGACTTACCACTACCTGAAGAACCAACTATTGCTACAAAGTCTCCTTCATCAACAGTAAAAGAAACATTATCAATAGCTTTAACCAAAGTACTACCTTTACCATAATTCTTACACAAATTATCAACTTCTAATATTTTCATTTCTTTATCCTTTCTATTACTTCATCAAAACTAATTCCCATCCTAGTAAGTTCAGATATTTTTTTCTTTATATTTTCAATTTCTCTATCTATCTTATCATTAGTAGTTTTCTTAGTATTTTCTGATATAAAAGTACCTTTAGTACTAATCGTAGTAATAACTCCCCTATTTTCTAATATGTCATAACTCTTCTTAACTGTATTAGGATTAATACCTAAATTACTAGCCATCTCTCTAATCGAAGGAATTTGAACCTTCTCCTTAAGTATTCCAACAGCAACATACTTCTCAATACCATTTACTATTTGCTCGTATATAGGAGTTCTACTTTGATAATCCAAATTAATCATAATCTGTTTCATCTACATCACCCTAGCAGTCTCAGCATCACTAATGTCGTCATCATTGTCATTAACATACTTTTCCATAATTTTATCAAGTTCTTCTACCCTATTAGTAACAAATATATTTTTATCATAATCATTATTTATAGTAATATATTTATAATTCTTATTAATATCAATATTTTCATCAATATTATCAACAATAAACTTACCAATTTCAGAATAAAGTTCACTATAGTAGCCATCAGTAACACCATAACCATTTATACCATAATAATAAATATCATTATCATTCATCTTATTTAAATATTCTTTAGTCTTAGTATTATAATATTTTAGTATATTAAGTACTAAATCCTTATTATCAATAACATTAATAACAACATTTCTTACAGCATAGTTATCATAAATATATAAACTAATATTAAGTGATCCATCATTATAATCAACATTTTTTAATACATCCTGGTTATTTTTATATTCATTAATGACCATATTAGTTAATTCTTTATTTTCCTTCACACCAGTATAACCATTATCATATCCAATACCAAAGATTCTACTATCTTTATAATCTTCTAAAGTTTCTAAATATCCCTTATCATTTACTAACTTATTATTAATATAATTATAATCATCTTCAGTAACATATATCGTAAATTTATATGTATCACCTTTAACTTTAGTTTTAATATGATATATATTATATACATTTCCCCTAGGATCATCATCTAAAAGTAATGAAACAGCATAATTAATAACATCTTTATTTTTAGTAGAGGCAATATTAATATTATTATCATCCACAAAGGTGATTTCTTTAATATCATTTACCTTAATTTCAAATTCTTCCTTATCATCAAAGAAAGCACCAACAATACACACAGCACTAGATACAATAACTAAACATATAGCCATTTTAAAGAAATTAGTAACTCTCTTTCTAGTAATCAAATCATAAATAATTAAATAAGTAAATATAAGTACTAATAAAAGTATAATTGTAAAGAAATCATGACTAGACAATCCAAGAGTTTTAATTATTACGTATAGTATACAAACAACAGGAACAGTAGTTAAAGTTCTAACTAAAATATGAACTCTCTCACTTCTAAAAGAAGTACCAACAATTTCAAATTTTTTCTTTATGAAAAGTACAAGTCCAACAGCAATATAAACAATACTTAAAAATACCATCTTAAGAAGAGAAACATTTATACCGCTATCAAATTCTTCTCCCAAAAATACTCCTGCAATAAGTTTATAAGGCATAGTATAATTATTATCACTTACTCTATTTACATAGCCGGTATAAATATTATTTCTTTTATCATTTTTACACTTTAAACTATCACATTCATATATAACTGGTGTACACTCTTTGTTAAGGCATTCAATTCTAGCGGTACCATAATTATTATAATTAAATCCATCTGTTTTAATAAAAGTACTAACGAATGGAACTAAAAATAATATAAGTAGAGTAACAACAATCGTTGTAATCTTATTTGAAGAAACACTAGCGGCTATATTACAAGAAGTAAATACAAAGATATAAGAAATAGAATATATAAGAAATATATCAAATAACATCTTATAATCAATAATCATATTACTATATATCAAACTAATAGCAAGTGTAATAATTAAATTAATAATTTGCATAAGAAGAATTATTATTATTCCACCAAATGTATTAGTAAGAAATATTTGTTTCTTATTAATAGGCATTGAAAGTGTAAAATCAATAGAACCCCTTTTATATATAAAACTAAACAAAGTAATTGAAAGTATCACTGGAACAAGATACATACCAAATAACACCGGACCACTAACTTCATATATACTAGGCATAAAATTACTACCCTGACTACATTTCACTAGTAGTATAATACCGCCAATTGTAGGAAGTAATAACATACATAAAAGAATAATAGCTTTAGATTTCTTAATATTTTCTTTTAAATAATTAAAATTAAACAAACTTGTTAAACTCATATCCTAAAGCCTCCATTTCATATATAAATACCTCTTCCAAAGTAAGTGGAAGATAATCAAGTATTAAAGGTTTCATCTTTTCAATTTTTTTCTTACTTTTACCGTCAGTATCTTTAATAATTATTGTAGCCACACTACCCTGTTTCTTAAAACTCAAGATATTAAAGTCTTCAAAGTCATCTTTATCAAAGTTCTTTTCAAATGATAATTGCACCTTAAACATATTAGTTTTAATAGTATCAACATCACTCTCAAACAAAATACCTCCTTGATATAAAAGACCCAAATTATCGCAAATATCCTCAAGTTCTCTAAGATTATGACTAGTCATAACAATTGTAGTATTTTTTTTATTCATTTGCTTAATAAGAATCTTTTTCATAGTATTTCTAATAACCGGATCAAGTCCATCAAAAGTTTCATCAAAAAACATATAATCAGCATTAGTAGAAATAGCACATATTAAAGCACACTGTCTTTTCATACCTTTAGAAAAAGTACTAATCTTCTTATTAAGACTAAGATTAAGCATATTAGCAAGTTCTTTAAGATAATTCATATCAAAATTCTTATACATAGATTCATAGTATCTAGCAGTATCCATAAGTGTATAATTAGAATTAAAGTATAAATCATCTTGAACAAAAACCATTTTCTGTTTAATAACATCATTATCATATACCTTACTACCATCTACAGTAATATCACCACCATCAGTATCATATATACCCATAATAGTTCTAAGAAGTGTAGACTTACCACTACCATTAGCACCTACTAAACCATAAATAGAATTATCTTTAATAGTACAACTAAGATCTTTTAGCACATAATCTTTATCATATTTTTTAGATAGTTTATCTATTTTTATCATATAATTTTCTCCTTTCACAACAATATATGATTGTACTACTTGTGCTAGTACAATTAAATCATACTACACAATTAATTCTTTGTCAAGGAAAAAATACAACTCAAATTATTGAATTAAAAAAACTTAATCTAGAGACTTATAATCAGGCTCTAGATTATCTTCGAAGACTCCTAGAGCTTCAAAGAAAGAGTGTGAAACACAAAGGTTCACACTCAAAACCAATAAATCTATTTTTTCTTTCTATAAAAAACACTATAATTAGTAAAGTCAATATTACTAATAATCTTATCATATTCACTATAATTAAACTTATCTATAACATCAATATCATCATCATCTAAGTAACCAAAGCGAATGTAATTCTCTTCAGTAGGAGCAACATAACTACTTATACTATCCTTTCTAACAGATATTCTAGTAATAGCATCCTTCTTAACAAGTTCAAATACTTCCCTTTCACTACTATCCCTATTTTTTATCGAAGATAAAACAAGTTTTTCAAAATCATTAACCTTCTTAGTAAAAGCGATTACATCAATAACAAAATAACCATTAAAGTAATATAAATAAGCAGAAATATCATCAGTATAATCAGAACAATTATTAATATATTCATTAATTTTTGAATATTTAGAAAAATTAATATCTAAAAAGAAACTTAAATACCAATCCAATTTATATTTATCAAAACAAGACAAACTACTAACATCAATTTTAAAAGTCAAAATAACTTCATCAATATAATCACTCTTATATATAGTTCTCTTTTTTATAACATTCTTAACATCACTAACTTTAGAAAGTCTTTTATCATTTTTAAAAGAAATCTCTTTATATATATTTTTAACCAAACTAAGTGTTTTATCATAATCAAAATTACCCGCTAAAACAAGAAACTGATTGCAAGGAATATAAATATTATCATAAACATCTTTAATTTCCTTAATAGTAATACTTTTAACACTACCACTACTTCCCAAAGTCTTTCTATTAATAGTAAACAACCCATTTATTTTCTTTTCAATAATCTTATTTTTTTCATTATTTTTATCATCTCTAATCTCACTATAAACAGCCATTTTTGTCTTATCAAGTTTTTCCTTAGTAAAAGAAATATTATAAATTTCCCTTAGAAAAGTTTCTAAACATTCATAAAAATTAGTAACAGTATTAAAGAAATATGAAGTATTCTCATTATTAGTACCACCATTACAACTAAGTATATTATATTTTCTTAAATTATCCAGTAAATTTCCATCTACTGTATTTTCACATATATAATGTTCCAATAAATGAGCAGTACCAGGTTTAATACTCCTAGTATTACCATTATAATCAACATATTCACCATTATTACCACCAAAGAAAGTATATAATTCCACATGATTAGTACTCTTACTATTATCCGTATAAATAAGAATAGTAAGTCCATTATCCAAAGTAATAAATTTAGCCTTATTCATAATCCTTACCAACTCCTATATATTTACTAACCATAACAAGTCTATTATCAATAAAATCTTTAACTTCTAAAGGTTTAATACTCTTAATAACATCATAATATTTTTCATTAGTATAACCAAGATATTTATCAACATAATCAAATAATATAGTACTAAGTTCCTCTTTATCAAGTTCATTATCAATTCTAGCCTTTTCCGTAAATAGAGGAAGCCTGCTCTCTATATAATTAATATCAGATATATAATTCATAGCCTTTTCATATAGTTCAAAAATCATATCAATATTTTTACTACCAGTAAAAGAAATCAAAGAAAGAGTACCAAAGCCATAAGTATAAGCATTAGTTCTATATACCAAATCATTATCATTTCTCAAATAATTAAATAAAACATCCGAATTATTAGAACTAAGTAAATTTTTAACTATAGTAAGTAGTACCCTATCTCTATAGCAGCACATATCTCTTACTTTGTAATTGCAACATACACTACTCGTAGAAAACTCACTATTTTCTCTAACCACTTCAACACTATTTGAAATATTTTTAACATATACATTATAATCAGTCTCAAATTTAACATTACTAATCTTGTTATCAAGAATAATTTCTTTAATCAGTTCTTTAGATTTCTTTTCATCAACATTACCTATTAGAAAAGTAAGTGGTGGCCCGCTAATAATCTTCTTATAAACATTATATAATCTCTCACTAGTAACATTACTTAACAAAGATAAATCTTTAAATACTTTTGAAACAAGATAATCATTCTCATCAATTAAAAGATCATTCTTATATTGACAATAGCCATCATATCTTTTAAGTTTATTCTTAACACTTTCCTTATACATCTCAATAGATTCTCTTACTAGTTTTTCAGAAAAAACACCATTTTCTAAGTAAGGATTAAAAATCATTTCCCTAGCAAATAGGAGATTATCTTGAAGAACATCTTTTTTTAAACTAGCAACAGAAGGATAAATTAAAGCAAATTCTAAAAAAGCATTATTGCCTATAAAAGATATCTTACTACGATAAGATAAACAATAATTATTAATACATGCTATTGCTAGTTTTCTTTTAGTATCATATTTTTCACTTCTATCAAAAATAACATCTTTAAGTATTTTTAACTCTTCTTCTTTATAATCATATATCGGAAAAGAAATAAATAAAATACATTTCCTAAATTCATCATTTTTAATTATAATCGGCTCATTATTTCTATTAAACATCATATCACTTCTCTCATACAAAATTATATTTAAATAAATAATTTTTGTCAACCTAGGTATATTCCCATACACAAATTAATCAGTATCATAACCTATTTTAGGAGGGAAAAATAATGAATAATTTTAACGATTATTATAATTATCTAAATAATAATTATAATGATATGAATTTTTTAGCAGATCCAAATAGTATGATCTATGATATGAACTATCAAGCATTATATCCAAATGCAGTAATGCCAACTAATAACAATATTTTAGATACAAAACTTGGTTTTAAACGAGGTAATCTTTTTAATAACTTATATGATGAATACAAAAACTATAAACCACAAGAGTTAAAAGCAAATAATGAGAAAGAAGATTTATTACTACAAATAGATGAACAAAGATTTGCTATGATTGAAATGAATCTTTACCTAGATTTATATCCTAACAATAAAGAAGCACTAAATAGATTCAATACTTATCTAAAGAAAGAAAAAGAATTAGTAACATTATACGAAAGTAAATATGGACCATTAACTACATCAAGTCCTGTTCAAACAAATAATTGGACTTGGAATAATTCACCATGGCCATGGGAGGTGCAAAGCTAATGTGGAAATATGTAAAATCACTTGAATATCCTGTAAACATCAAAAAGAAAGATATAAGAATGGCTAAATATCTCGTAACACAGTATGGAGGAGCCAACGGCGAACTAGCGGCAGCCTTCCGTTATTTAAATCAAAGATATACTATGCCTGACGATAAAGGAAAAGCCCTACTTACCGACATTGGAACCGAAGAACTAGCCCATGTTGAAATGATATCCGCTATGATATACCAGTTATTAAAAGGAGCCACTATAAAAGAATTAAAAGAAGCAGGTCTTGAATCACATTATGCTGAACATGGTTATGGCCTATATCCAACAGATGCGAATGGCGTACCATTTACCGTAGCCTACTTTGCCACAACAGGAGATCCAATTGCCGACCTATCCGAAGACATGGCCGCAGAACAAAAAGCCAGAGCCACTTATGAAAACCTAATCGACCTAACAGATGACCCAGATGTCATAGGACCACTTCTATTCCTAAGACAAAGAGAAATAATTCACTTTACAAGATTTCAAGAATTATATAACGAATACAAAAAGAAAAATTTAAAATAACTAAATACCTACCTATCTAGGTATTTTTTTCAACAATTAAAAAATTT
>OGYZ01000464.1_pt1 | contig 36891 bp, 35 predicted proteins | sample 1576681 | NCBI WGS metagenome assembly OGYZ01 (sample SAMEA3541480, study PRJEB24748) | human gut metagenome | biome: human gut; feature: human-associated habitat; material: faeces | place: China | collected 2012 | reverse complement strand
CTTCCAGTCGCTCACGAGCGACACGTCGAGCCAGTACTCGAGCACCACGACCTCGGCCGGGTCGAACACCTTAAGGTTGCGCACCAGATAGTCGTAGAACGTCTTGTTTGTGACGCCGGTGCGCCCCTTGGCCACGGAGTCGTTGAGCGGTGCGTCCCATGTGCGGAAGAACGGGGCGAACTCGAGGAATATTCCTTCTTCGGGCTTTACCTTTTCGGGCACTTCCATTGTGCCGTAATAAGCCAGGTGTGCCACCTTGGCCTCAGGATTCGTCTTGCGCAGCTCGCGGAGTATGCGGTTTTCCACAATCAGCGACTTCTCGCTGTCGTTGTATTTGGAACATTCCGGGCACTTGCACGTGGGTGCGCCGTCGTCCATCCAATAATAATACCTGTTGTTTGTCGGGGGATTCTCGCGTGCATATTTCACGGCGTTGGCGGCTATTATGTCGAGCGCCTTGGCGGATGATACGCAGCAGTTGGCCTCGGGGTTCCTGTTGCCGTGCTCGTCCATCCTGAAAAGCGTGGAATCGGAAGCATACAAATCGCGCGGCAGCAGGCTCGACATGGCGTGCCATTGGTAATCGACCAATATTCCCTGCTCCCGACAGCGGCGCAGTATGTCCCTGCCCTTTTCGGTCTGCGATAAACCTATCGGAACACTCAGCGTATTCAGTCCGTTCTGCGAGGCCAGTGCCACCCAGTCCAACGTCAGGAGGTCTTCACTGCTTAATACAACGCCTTTCATGGGCGCGTCGGAATCCTTGCCCGCGCACGAAAGGAGCACAGCGCATACGATGAAAAAATAAAGCAAATGTTTCATGGTAATGAATTTTTGCTGACGAATATATCACTTTTCCGGCACTTGCGGAAATATCCTGGCGGCAAATTCCCCAATACCGCACACGGGGAGGTATGCACCGCCATATCCCGCATATGCAAAGCGCGGCCTGCAACCAGGGGCGGCGCTGCGGGGCGGCGGCACATCCGCGGGCGCCGGGCCGTTGCGCAAAAGGAAAAAAGCGTAATTTTGCAGCCGTCTACGAAAGTACGCACAATGAACAGGAATATCACCGAACTCCACCTTGCACGCCTGCGCGGATGTGCCGCCAAGGCTTTCCCAAAGTCGTGGCGGACCACCCTGTGGCTGCTCAAGATAATGTTGCCCGTGTCTTTTGCCGTTACGCTGTTGCAATATTACGGTGCTCTCGACTACGTGGCCCGCTTTCTCGACCCGCTGTTCAGCCGCCTCGGGCTGCCGGGCTACTCGGCCATAGCCTTCATCACCGCCGCGTCGCTCACCACATACGCGGGCATAGGCGTGCTCACGTCGCTCGCTCTCACGCTGCGCGAGGCAACAATCATCTCGCTCATGATGTTGCTGTGCCACGCCCTTCCCATGGAGTGTGCCGTTACGCACCGCACCGGCTCGTCGTTCTGGGGCATGGTGGCGCTGCGCATAAGCATGGCGTTCGCGGCGGCGTTGCTCCTCAACCTCGTGCTGCCCGAGATGAACGAACCGTTCGGCTTCGCCTCGGCACACGCCGCCGACGCCGGCATAGCAGCAGTGCTGGAAAACTGGGTGGTTGCCAACCTGAAGATGTCGGCCATGATTTTCGGTATAATCTATTTCCTCATGGTGCTGCAACAGGTGCTCATGGCCTACAGGCTGATAACGAAAATATCCCGCCTGCTGCGCCCGCTCATGCGCGTGTTCGGCCTGCCGGAAAACGCGGCCTACTTCTGGCTCGTGGGCAACGTGCTGGGCATATCATACGGCGGGGCCGTGATGTACGACTGCCTGCAGGACGGCAACATATCCCGGCGCAGCGCCGTGGCGGTGAACAGGCACCTGGGTCGGCAACGGCCTTTTGTACTTTGGAAAATCTCTTCGGGAAGCTGCCACTGTATCAGCAACGGCCGCATTGCTGCTGTGCCGAACCTCAACGCCCCAAAATTCCGGATAAAAAAATTCGCAGCATCCAGAGCCATCACCATAAAAAATCCCCCTCCCCGCTGAAGCGCGCTGGGGAGGGGGTGGGGAATTTGAGGGGCGGGGGAACACCTCTCGCGCTGGCAGCGACCGGATGGCGGCCCCTTGGGCCGTGCCCGTTGCGACGAAGGAATCTACGGGCATCGACAGCGGAGATGCGGGGGTCCCCCGCCCCTCAGCAAAACAACACGGCCATGCTGCTGTTACATATGCAGGGCGGCCTGACCGAGTTCCAAAGCCTTGAGGTTGGAGGCCTGCAGCTTGGCGGGCAGGTATTTTTCGATGGCGGCCTTGAGGGCGTCGATACCGAAGGGCAGCAGACCCGAGGCACAGACAGCGGCCAGCAGCACGGTATTGCCCGCCTGGGCGGCACCGGCCTGGATGCCCAGCTCGCGGCAGGCCAGGAAATGGCACTGGCTGGCAACGGCACGGGACTTCTGCTCGATCTCTTCCATGGAAGGATATGCAGCCATGCCCAGCGACACGCTCAGGGGCGGCATGGGATCACGGCTGGAGAAGATGACGCCGCCGGGGCGCAGGTACGGCAGACCGCGCAGGGTCTCCAGGGGCTCGAAGCCCAGCAGGATGTCGGCCTCGCCAAGATCCAGCTTGGGCGAACGCCAGCCGCCCAGCAGCAGCACGGATTCCACCACACCGCCGCGCTGAGCCATGCCGTGGACTTCGCCGGCCACCACTTCCTGCCCGGCATCCAGAGCGGTGCGGGCCAGCAGGGTGGTGGCGGTCAGGGTGCCCTGTCCGCCCACGCCGGTGAAGAAGATACGAAGACGCTTTTGTTTGTCGCTATGTTGCATAATACACCTCACCTAGGCGCGCTTTCTGGCCTTGAAGGCCTTGGGGGCCACCTGCAGACAGACCATGCAGCCGGTGCAGAGATTTTCATCCACAGCCACGTCCTCGCCATTGCGATAGAAAGCGGGGCAGGCCAGTTCTTCCAGACAGCGCTGGGCATCGGCGCCCTGCTCGGCCACATAGGCCACCTGGGCGGCGGCCTTCTTGAGGCGGCGGCGGGCATAGAGCACGCAGGGTTCTTCCGCGATGATGACGCGCACGCCCTTCTTGTCGCGCATGTCTTCCAGGGCCGAATGCAGAGCCTTGAGGTTGTAGGAACGGACCTTCACACATTCGGTGACGCCCAGGCCGCGCACCACGGATTCGATATCCAGATGCATGGCCTCTTCACCGAGGATGTCCTGCAGCATGCCGGGATTGGGCTGGTGACCGGTCATGGCGGTGGTGCCGTTGTCGAGGATGACCACCAGGATGTCGTGCTTGTTGAACACGGCGTTGGCCAGGCCGGTCATGCCGGAATGGAAGAAGGTGGAGTCACCGATGAAGGCCACCACCGGCTTGCCGGAAGCCCGGGCAAAACCGCTGCCGGCGGACACGGAGGAGCCCATGCAGACCAGGAAGTCGGCCATGCGCAGGGGCGGCAGCATGCCCAGGGTGTAGCAGCCGATGTCGCTGGAATAGTAGGCGTCGTCGCCAAAGGTGTGGCGGACGGCGTAGTAGACGGCGCGGTGGGAGCAGCCGGCGCAAAGGTTCGGCGGACGCACGGGCAGCTCGCGGACCACGGGCGAAGAAGCCTTGACCGGGCAGGGGCAGTCCAGATAATCGGCCACGCGGCGCAGGACCAGGGTGGTGGAGTATTCGCCCAGCACGGTGAGGGTCTCGTCCTTGCCTTCGATGCGGGCCTTGCAGCCGCACTTCTGGGCCAGGGCGCGCACGCTGCCTTCCAGCAGAGGCTCGCCTTCTTCCAGCACCAGCACGCGGTCGCAGGACTGCAGGAAGGCTTCGATACGGCCTTCGGGCAGGGGCCAGGTCATGCCCAGCTCGAGCACGCGCACGCGCTCTTCCCAGCCGCCGGAGGCCAGGGCGTCGGCCAGATAGTTGCGGGCCACACCGCTGGCGATGATGCCCAGACGGCAGCCTTCGGGGCCGTATTCACGGCTGAAGCGGCTGGACTCGGCAAAGGCGCGGGCCTTTTCCATGATCTCCAGCAGGGAGCGGTGACGGCCACGGGCCACGGCGGGCACGGGCACGAAGCGGCCGGGATTGCGCTGGAAGTCCACGATGGGCGCGGGACCCGCCGGCAGATCGTCGAATTCCACATTGCCGCGCATATGGCTGACGCGGGTGGTGGTACGCAGCAGCACGGGCTGCTGGAGCTCGCGGGCCAGGCGGAAGGCCTCGCGGGTCATGTCCTTGGCTTCCTGGGCGGACACAGGCTCGAAACAGGGCAGGGAGGCAAAGCGCGCATAGTAGCGGTTGTCCTGCTCGTTCTGGCTGGAGTGGCAGCCGGGGTCATCGGCGGAGAGCACCACCAGACCGCCGGGCAGGCCGGTGTAGACCGAGGTGAACAGCGGGTCGGCCGCCACGTTGAGGCCCACGTGCTTCATGGTCACCAGGGCCTGGGCACCGCCCAGGGCCGCACCGGCGGCCACTTCGAAGGCGACCTTCTCGTTGACCGCGTACTCGATCTTGTAGCGGCCCTCGCCCCCCAGTTTGTAAAAGGTATCCGGCACTTCGGAAGAAGGCGTGCCAGGATAGCAGGTGACCATGTTCACGCCGGCTTCAAGCGCGCCGCGTACGATGGCTTCATTGCCCAGCAAAACGTGGCGCTCGCCACGCGCCCCGTGCAGCAGAGGATGTTTGCTCATGTGTCCTCCCGGCCCGTGCGCGTCGGCAGAGGGGCCGCCAACGTTCTTACTACTTGTTCTCCGCGCCGTCCTTCACGGGCGCGGTCTTGCCACCGCCCAGCGCTTCCGCGCGCGAGCGGTAAAACTCACCGTCCAGACCAGGCTGCGAGGCGGCCAGGGCTTCATAGGCGGCAACGGCCACATCGGTCTTGCCCGCCGCTTCGGCGGCTTCGCCCAGCAGCATGCGCAGGGTGGCACGGCCGTCCTCGGTGGCGCGGCTCTCCAGGCCCTGCAGCAGGGTCACGGCATCAGCGGGACGATCCAGCTTGATCAGCGCGCCGGCCTGGCCCAGAGCGGCCATCAGGCCCATGGCACCGTCGGCGTCCAGCTTGGCCGCCGTGGCATAGGCCTGTTCGGCACGGCTGTAATCCTGATCCTGCATGGCGAACTCGGCCTGCATCAGATAGATGCTGTAACGCATGTTCTCGGGAGCTTTGGCTGCCAGGTCGTCCAGCGCCTTGAGGCGATCCCCGCCCTTCATGGTGATGCCGATACGCGCCAGTTCGGTCTGGGCCTCGGCCTGCAGGCCGCCCTGATGCCAACGCCATACGGCGGTGCCTACCAGGGCCACCAGAAGGACGACCACCACGCCCACGATCAGCCCGCTGTTGCGCACGATGAACTGCAGCAGCGGTGCGCTTTCCGCGCTCACCTCAGCCTTGAGGTCATTGAGCAGGGTAGGAGATTCAGGGGTATTCTGAGGTCTGACAGGATTCATTTCTTTCAGTGCTCCTTGCAAAAGCTTCGCCCGCGGTCGCCGGAGCTGTCACGGTGCGGTCTATTTATGTAGGATAGGGAGCGGCCTTCTGTCAAAGAAAAACCCCTGCCGGCAGTAGGGAATCCCGAAGCCGGACGCTCCTTTTCCCGGGAGGGCGTCGGCCGGAAACCGGAGGCACATCCGCCTTCCGCACCGGCGCCTTTCCCCCCAAAAAAAGAAGGAGATCCGGGCGTACAGCGGCATCCCGTACAGGGGGCCGTCCCCTTGCCCTCGTTCCTGCGGCAGCGTATAGAGAGACGAGCCAACCCAAGGAGCCCGTATGACTTTGGCACAAGAAATGACCCTGCTCGGCCAAAAGGCCAAGGAAGCCGCCCGCCTGCTGGCCAAGGCCAGCCTCGCGGCCAAGAACGCCGCCCTCACCCGTCTGGCCGCCCTGCTCGAAGAGCGGGAAGCCGAGCTGCGCACCGCCAACGCGCAGGATCTGGACGCGGCCCGCGCCCGGGGCCTGGACGCCCCCCGCATGGACCGCCTGACCCTGCATCCCGCCGTACTGGCCGACATGCGCGCCGCCTGCCTGCATGTGGCCGGTCTGCCCGACCCCGTAGGCGCCATGGACAGCCAGTGGCAGCGCCCCAACGGCCTGCTGGTGGGCCGCATGCGCGTGCCGCTGGGCGTCATCGCCATGATCTACGAGGCCCGCCCCAACGTGACCATCGACGCGGCCATCCTCTGCCTGAAGGCGGGCAGTGCCGTGATCCTGCGCGGCGGCAGCGAGGCCCTGCACTCCAACACCGCTCTGGCCGCCCTGCTGCGCCAGGCCCTGGAAGAAGCCGGTCTGCCCGCCGATGCTGCCCAGCTGGTGACGACCACGGATCACGCCGCGGTCACCGAGCTGTGCAAGCTCGACCAGTATATCGACGTCATGATCCCGCGCGGTGGCGAAGGTCTGGTGCGTGCCGTGACCGAAGCCGCCACCATGCCGGTGCTCAAGCATTACAAGGGCGTCTGCCATGCCTTCGTGGACGCGGACGCGGACCTGGACAAGGCCCTGGACATCGTTTTCAACGGCAAGGTGCAGCGTCCCGGCGTCTGCAACGCTCTGGAATGCCTGCTGGTGCACAAGGACTGCGCCGCGGCCTTCCTGCCCCGAGTGGGCCGGCGTCTGGGCGAGGCCGGTGTGGAGTTCCGCGCCTGCCCCGCTTCCCTGCCGCTGCTGGGCCCCACGGCCAAGGCCCAGAGCCCCGACGATCTGGGACAGGAATTCCACGCCCTGATCCTGGCCGTCCGCGTGGTGGACGACATGGATGCGGCCCTGGCACACATCGCCCGCTACGGCTCCAATCACACGGAGATCATCTGCACCAACGATCACGAGCACGCCATGCGCTTTTTGCGTGAGGCCGATGCCTCCATGGTGGCGGTCAATGCCTCCACCCGCTTCAACGATGGCGGCCAGCTGGGCCTTGGTGCGGAGATCGGCATCTCCACCTCCAAGCTCCATGCCTATGGCCCCATGGGCGTGCAGGAACTGACCACCACCAAGTTCGTGGTCTTCGGTCAGGGGCAGGTGCGGCAATAGACATGGACGGGAAGCGCGCAGCGGGCCGGGCCCTGTTCGGCGGCAGTTTCAACCCGCCGCATGTGGGGCATCTGCGTCTGGCCATCGAAATGGCGGAGACCTTGCGCCCCCTGGCCGACAGCGTGGAGCTGATGCCCTGCGCCGCACCGCCGCACAAGGTGGTGAGCGGCCTGCTGCCCTTCGACCTGCGCGCCGCCATGGTGGAGGCCTGCCTGGACGGCCTGCCCGGCCTTTCGTGCAATCGCATGGAAGCCGGACGTCCCGGTCTTTCCTATACCTGGGATACGTTGCAGGCCTGTCGTGAAGAAACACCGGAACGGCCCCTGTTCTTCATCCTCGGCAACCCGGACTATGCCCTGCTGCCCCACTGGCACCGGGGGCTGGAACTGCCCGAGCTCTGCCAGCTGGTGGTGGTGCCGCGCGGTGAGGGCTCGGAAAAGAACTTTCTTGCCGCCACGGAAAGCATGTGGCCCGGTGCCCGGCCGTGCGAGCCTGTCCTGCCCGGGAGCCGCCGCATGCGCCTGCCCGGCGGCGGGCAGGTCCACTTCGTGCCCCTGCCGTGGATCTCGGTCAGTGCCTCGCGCATCCGCCACCGCTGGCTGCACGGCCTGAACGTGGATTTTCTGGTGCCCAAGCCCGTGCTGGAGCTGCTGGATGTCCACAGGGAGACCGTGCTTGCGCACTGGCTGCCCGAGACCAGGACGGATGAGGCCTGATGCCGCCCGGGACGGCAAGAAAACTTATTGCTTTTTTCGCCGAAACAGACTAAATAATGTCTTCGGCCTTGCTGTGCATGCACAGCTCCAAAGAGCGGAGAGGTAGCGAAGTTGGCCGTAACGCGCTCGACTCGAAATCGAGTTATCGGTTAATAGCCGGTACGTGGGTTCGAATCCCACCCTCTCCGCCACAAAGTAGTTCCCACAACTTCCCATAAGTTCCCATTTGCCCCCTAAGAGCTTGAGAAAACAAGGCTTTTAGGGGGTTTTCTTTTTCCCACGTCTTCCCATTGGTTCCTTTGCATTCCCACACGAAAATGGGTAACGATTTGTGAAAGGCTTTTTTTGGGTGTCATTTTTACCCAAAAAACGGCCCGCCTTCATGCTCTCCTGGGAGAAACTACCAAGTAAAAGGGTAAGCAATATGGCCTTAACAGACGCGAAAATCAGGGCATTACGACCGCCGGAGAAGGGAAAGATTCTCAAGGTGTTGGACGACAGGGGGTTATACGTCTTCGTGTACCCAAGTGGCCGCCGTGTCTTCTACGCCCGCTGCACTCCCCCCAGCCGCAAGGGGCAGCCTAAGAAGGAAGCATCCGCTGTCCGTCTGGGAGAGTATGGCGTGGAGATCGGGCTTGCTGAGGCCCGACGTATGGCAGAGGAAGTCCGTAGCCGCGTGAAGCGTGGCCTTCCCCCTCGTGAGCAGGACGTACCCACCTTTGAGCGTGTAGCCCGGCAATGGCTGGAGCTGCGAAGGGCTGAGATCACAGCGGCCCATGCTGACGATATTTGGCGCCGTCTGGAGAAGGACGTCCTTCCGGCTCTTGGAGCCATCCCCTTGCCGGAGATCACCCCGCCCCAACTGCTGGACGTGCTGCGCCCTGTCTCTGAACGCGCCCCGGAGACGGCCAAACGGCTGCGGCAATACCTGTCTGCTGTCTTCCAGCACGGGATCGTCTGTGGCCTCGTCAATGGAGACCCGGCCGCCCATGTCGGCAAGGCCCTGCGCGCCCCTCAAAAGAAGCACCTTCCGGCGATCACTGGCCGCGAGGAGTTTTCAACATTGATGCGGACGATCCACGGCTATTGGGGGGCACCGATAACCCGGCTTGCGCTGCTGTTTGCAGCTGCAACGGCCGTGCGTCCCGGCAATATCCGCCTTGCCGAATGGGGGGAGATTGATCTTGACGCCAGGACATGGGCTATCCCCGGCAAGAAGATGAAGTCCCGCCGCCCTCATACGGTGCCGCTGAGCCCCTTTGCTTGCCGGGTACTGGAAGAGGCCGCAGGGTTCCGCCGTGGCCGGTATGTCTTCCCCGGCCGTCCCAACCGCCCCATGAGCGAGAACACACTGAACGCAGCCCTAAAGGCCCTGGGATATGACGGCCGCCATTGCGCCCACGGATTCCGCTCTTCCTTCTCTTCCCTTGCCAACGAAGAGGGGGCCGCCCGTCCTGACGTGATCGAGCGCGCTCTTGCCCATTCGGAAAAGGATGAAGTCCGGGCCGCCTACAACCGTGCCGTCTACATGCAGGAGAAAAGGGAGCTTTTCGACTGGTGGGGAGGGGTGCTTGAAGAGGTACTTTCAGATTCAATTTAAGGAAAAACATCCCCAATATCCCCAAAATAGCTAAAAAATTAAGTAACAATGCGAAATATAATAATTTTTTGAGGAAAAAGCCGACATCCCCAAAATTCCCAAAAATTCAAAAAAACATCCCCAAAATTCCCCCAGAATACTCGCAAAACAAGATAATACACTAAAATATAAGGATTTTTTATGAATACCAGTTTTTCCCCCCAAAATATCCCCAAAATACCTCCCCCCCATTTCTGGGGGGCTTTCTGGGGAGCCGGGGGCCGTGCCTGGGCACTCTCCCCCTTTGCCGGATAGCAATGCAGTGATTCAGATGAAACAGCATTTTTTACTATAGTAGAAAGCAATTTTTACTCATGTGAATCGTTTTTGCCTGATCTGTACAAATGTACCTATGATGTTTGCCATATGGCTAAGGGCTCTCCCTTGGCCTGGCTTAGACAGATGTCTAAAATTACGTCTTCGTAATTATGACAAGTGTCATAATTGCCAAAAAGCAATTTCGAGCTAGTGGGAAAAACTCTTGATTTTCGGAACTGCAATGCGTTATGTAACAAAAAAAGGGCCATCCTGCGACAACAGGACAGCCCTTAGAAGTCAGCACTGTCATCCATCTCCCCCGAGTTGGTCAGTGCTTAACCAGAAACCACACCACGTCCCGTGGTGGGATTCATCTTTTGTACCCGTTTTCCTTGCGGGTCACAAGACAAATCCTTCCTTTGGACGTGGTGGAAAGGAGTTTTCCTTCTTATGAAGAAGTCCGCTGCCCCGTCTATCCCCCCATCTCCTGATCGCCTGATCCGCGTCAAAGAACTCCGGCAAATGTTGGGGGGTGCCAGCAGTTCAACGATTTACCGGTGGATCGCCAAGGGCATTCTGCCAGAACCCCGCCGCCTCTCACCGCGCTACATTGGCTGGCGCGCCTCTGACGTTGAGGCTTTCCTGAACAGCCGTGGACAGGGGGAGGCCAGTCATGACTAAGCTCTCCACCATTTCCCCTAACGAGTTGCAAGCCCTGAAAGTCGCCATCCGGCGCGCCGTGTTTGACCTTGCCGGCGAAGACCTGGATGCAAGGTGCCGCCTTTCCAATGAAGTCTACGGAAAAATTTTCCGCCGCTACGGCGTTGCCCGCCTCAGGGATTTGCCTGCGGTCGCCTTTGGCGATGTCCTGGCCTGGCTGCGAGAACAGGCCAAGCCCACCCCTCATGCCGGGCTTGAATCGCGAGTGTCCGAAGCGCGGGCGGCTCTGCGGGCCGCATCGGCTGGCCTGTACCAATACCGCATTTCTCTGCAAAGTTTGCGCCGGGTTGGAGAAGAGCTGCAAAGAGCCCTCCTGGATCAACTTCGCCTGTCGGGGAACGGGCCTGCCTGGGCTGCCGACGCGCTTCACTCTGCGACGGCCGGCAGCTTCGTTGACCTGGAAGTCGAATTGTGCCGCCTAAAAGATCAGGCCGAAGCCCAGGCCCTGGCTTTGCAGCGGCTGGCCCGTGGTCTGGAGCAGGGGGGAGCGGATGAGGAATAGCTCTCTGATCACCTTCACGGAGCCCCTGCGGGCTGCCGGGCTGCTGGTGGAACACCTCGAAACGGACGGCGTGCTGCACCGCTGCGGCACCACGGACAAGCCCCGCGGCAAGGACGGGGCCTACCGTATCCACCTGGATGATCCCGCCTGTTGCTGGTGGAAGAACTGGATCACCGGTGATGAAGGATCGCGGTCTACCAAGCCGGCCAAAGACCTGTCCCCTGCCGAACGCAAGGCCCTGCGGGAACGCATCGCCGCTGCCCGGAAAGCTGCCGAAGAAGAACAGGCCACGCGCTGGGCCGCGTCTGCCAAGCTGGCCCGGGCCATCTGGAAAAGAGCGGGAAGTGCATCGGATGCACACCCCTATCTGCAACGGAAAGGTGTCCCTGCTCTTGGCGGTATCCGGCAACGGGAGTTTCGGGGCGTGGTGGAGCTGCTGCTGCCCGTTCTTGACGCTTCCGGCACGCTGGTGAGCCTGCAACGCATATTGCCGGAAAAGCCCGCTGAGGGGCCTGACAAGCTCTTTTTGAAGGGCGGCAAGACGGCTGGCGGCTACTTCCCTATTCCGGCAAAGGACGGGAGCAAGGACGGCCCTTTGTTGGTCTGCGAAGGCTACGCCACCGCCGCAAGCCTGCACCTTGCCACGGGCCACGCCTGCCTTGTGGCCTTCAATGCGGGAAACATTGAGGACGTGTCCCGCATGGCCCGGGACAAGTATCCCGACAGGGAGATCATCCTCTGCGCTGACAACGATTGCGAGACCATGAAGGAGGGCAAAACATGGAACCCCGGCGTGGAGGCGGCTACCAAAGCCGCGCAAGCCATTGGTGCAAAGCTGGCCGTCTGCCCTGCCCTGGACGGCGCAAAGGCGGACTTCAATGATCTGCACACCGCCCGCAGCCTTGAGGCCGTGCGCCAGGTGGTAGAAGAGGCTCGCAAGCAGGACAACGCCTGCTCCATGCCGGAAGAATGGCCCGAACCCGTGGCGTTCACTGGGCACAGCGTACCGCTTTTGAATCTCCAGGCCCTGCCGCCGGTGCTTAGGGATTTTTGCCGGGAACTGGCCGAAGAAAAGCAGGTGCCGCCGGAGCTGGTGTTGTCAAATGTCCTGGCCGTATTAGCCACGGCAGCGCAAGCCCGCTACCTCATAAAAATTCGGGACGGATTCACGGAGCCGTTGAATTTGTACGTAATTGCCCCTCTTGACCCGGCAAACCGAAAAAGTGCCGTGGTTGAATCCTGCACGGCTCCCTTGCGAGAGTGGGAAGCGTGGATCGCGGAAAAAATGGCTCCAGCCGTTCGGGAAGCGCAAAGCCAGCGGCAGACGCTTGAAAAGTTTATTGAAAAAAAGCGCAGCCTCGCGGCATCCAAGAAAACACTGGCCGAAGTCCAGGAGGCACAACGCGAAATTCTTGAGCTTGAAGAGCAGTTGCCGGAAGTTCCCGTTATTCCCCGGCTTTTGGCGGACAACTGCACCCCGGAAGCCCTGGCCGTCCTCATGGCGCAGACAGGCGGCTGCATCTCCATCATCACGGCCGAAGGGGGGCTTTTCGATATTCTGAGCGGGCTGTACTCCAAAGGTGTGGCGAACCTTGACTTGTTCCTCAAGTCTTACAGTGGGGATGGTTTTCGTGTGGATCGGCGCAACTCTCTCCCTGTGATACTGGATTCTCCCCACCTGACGTTAGGTATTTGCCCGCAGCCCATCACAATTGCCGAGCGTTCCGCAGCAAGGATTTTCCGGGGCCGTGGGCTGGATGGGCGCTTCATCTACTTCATGCCGGAAAGCCTGCTGGGCAAGCGCAAGATTGAGCCTGCCCCCATGAGTCCGGGCACCAGGGCCAGGTTCCACGACAAGGTGCGTTCCCTGCTTCCCACAACCTGGGGCAGTGATATGCCGGGCCCCATCACTTTGGAATTGAGCGACGACGCCTACCAGCTTTGGAAAAAATTCGCTCTGGAAGTTGAAAAGGGGCTTGCTCCGGGGGGAGAATTTGAAGGAATGACGGACTGGGCCGGCAAACTCGCGGGGACTGTGGCGCGGATCGCGGCGCTGTTCCACCTCGTCAGCCACGACAGGCCCGAAGCCCTGAAAATCACGCTGGAGACAATGCAACGGGCCACCTGTCTGGGAGGATTTTTGGCTAAACATGCCCAGGCAGCCTATGGACTGATGTCATCCGACGACAAAACATGTGGGGCGCGCCGCGTGTTGGAATGGATACAGCGCAAATCCCTTGAGGCATTCACAGTTCGCGAGTGCTGGCAGGCGATGAAGCAGCAAACTGCATTCCCGCACGTTGACGCCGTGCATAACGCCCTGGCGGAACTTGAGGATCGGGACTTCATCCGCGAACTTCCGGCACAGGAAAAAAGAGGGCCGGGCCGCAAGCCAAGCCCTACCTACGCCGTCAACCCACGGGCTTTGAGGGGGTAGCGGTTTGAGCCTGTGGGATATTTTCGGAAACTGTTTCCAGGCTGAAAGTGAACCCTCCCAACCATCCAAAGCCCCATCCAAAGACATGCCGGGGGAAGGCGGCACAATGCCGTCTCCCCCGCCCTGGCCGGTGTTGCACAAGCTGAACGAACGCTACCAGGTGGGCGCGTTGCCTGCCGATGATGAAAGCGGCCTCGTCCTCTACCCGGCGGAAGGGCTGCTGCGATCCGAGAAGGAAGCGGCCCTGCGCTACGCCAAGGACAATCTGGAAAACCTGCTGCACGACCTTGCCCTGGAGTATCTGCCCCGGCATGTGTGGCTGGCTGGGGAAAAACATAGCAATGGAATATGATATGGCCAAGAAATCGACCGAAGAAATACGGAGTGCCCTGGATGCCATCCAAAATGGCCAGATCGACGGCAGGACGCGCCAAGCGCAGGCCATAATCAAGACCCGCGAGGCGCTGTCAAAAGCCCCGGATGAAGCAATCAAGGCCCTTACCCGGCACAGTATCGCCGTGGCCGCGCTGATCCAGAATGAGATCATGGCCGCCGTCCAGCAAAACGGGACTGTTCTTGAGAAGGACGGCAGACTGTCAAAGCTGATCGGTGACGACCTGCTGAAAGTCCAGCGTTCCATGCTCCAGGCCGCCGGCCTGCTCGCACAGCTTGAGGGCCTGGCGCCCGGCCGGATGGCACAGCGCAATGCCGAGCTGTCCACGAAGGGCAAGGAAAAAATGGCAGAGGCCAAGGCCGTTGCCGCCATCATCATGGACATTGCCGATGAGGGGGGCGTCAATGCGAATCCTGATTGATACCCGCGAACAATTGCCGCTGGACTTCGCCCGTTATGAGGTGGACGTGGAGCGTGCCACGCTGGCCACGGCGGATTATTCCCTGCAAGGACTTGAAACCATCGTGGGAGTAGAGCGCAAGTCAGAATCCGACTTGCTGGGCAGCCTGACGCAAGGCAGGGATCGCTTTGAAAGAGAGCTGGCCCGCCTGCGTTCCTACCAGCTCCGGGCCGTTGTCTGTGAAACCTCGTGGCTGCGCCTTGCTCATGGGGAGTACCGTAGCAGAATGAGCCCCCACGCTTGCCTGCAATCCATCATAGGACTGTCCCTGCGTTATGAAATCCCCTTCCTGCTGGTAGAGACACGAGAATCCGCAGCCTATACCGTCTTCCACCTGTTCCGGCATTTTTTGAAGCAAAGGACAGATGAACTTCAAGCACTGCTGAAAAACCAGCCCGCCGCCTGACGTTCCATAAGGAGAAAAAAATGACCATTCCCACGGATATTGTTTTCACTGGCGAACCTGTGACCACTCATAGCCAGATTATCATCCACACGACCGGCAACCCGCGTGAAGACCTGCAAACCCTGCTTGAGCGTGTCCAGGCCGGGGATATGCCGGGAACGCATGAATTGTGTGCTATCTTGGAAGAAGTCCTTTCGCTGATGGATCACCGTAATCAGCAAAAAAGGGCGCGGCCAAGCTGGCCGGGGAAAACAATGATAAACGAGGAGAAGAGAATGAAAACCAATACGAGTATTTTCGCGCTTCCCAACGGAGAAACCTTCACTTATGAGGCCAAGACTTGGGACGAAATTCTGGACGACCTGCTGGGCGTGGCCAACGCCGCGCATTATGTCCTTTCCGAAGACGCGTTGTCTGAAGCGGAAAGCGAAGATCAGCGGGAATTATTCCGGGCCATCCGTGATGTCAGCGCCCGTGCCTATTCCGCCCTGACGTATTATGCGGACAAGGCCGGAGCCAAGCCGGGCGAATAGATAAGGGGGCACAGCGTATGGCGTCATTCACGAAAAAACAGATCCAAAGCTGGACGGCAAACAGCCCGGACGCCTTCTTTGCCTGGCTGGAAGACATTCAGCCCCGCGTGCCGTCTGCCCGTGGCGGACATGCCGTGTTTGTGCCGGAACCGTTCCAACGTGACGCCATACGCGACGCCCTTGCAACGGATGACGCGGGGGACTGGAGATATACGACCATCGCTTTCAGTTTCCCGCGCCGGCACAGCAAGACAACCCTCATGGCCCTGCTTGTCCTTTGGCGTTTCACGACCAGGACAACCCAGAATATCGTCTGCATGGCCTCGAACGAACGCCAGAGCGTGGCCACGGGTTTTGCCCTGGTACGGCAAATCATCCTGAACACGCCCACCCTGCTGGCCATGATCGGCAAGGAGAATGTCCAGACGTTTCGCATCGTGTACCCGGCCTTGCAGAACAGCATCCGCACGACCTCGTGCAATACCGCCGGCCTGTATGGTGAAAAGATCACTGTGGCATGGATGACAGAACTTCATGCGGCAGTATCGGACGAACCCATGCAAGTCCTTGCCTCCAGCCTGGGGGACAGCCTCAACTCATGGATGCTCATTGACAGCACCGTGGACGGGATAGGCGGGCCGCTCCACCGTCTGGAGCAGCTTGCGGAATCCGGGGAAGACCCGACCATCTTTGTGCGCCGGATCGAATATGCCGATCTTGCCGAAGCTCTGGAGAAGTCCCCCTCGTGGATTCGCCGGGACTGGCTGAAAAGCCGCAAGGCACAACTCTTGCCCGCGACCTTTGAAACCCAGCACCTGAACCGCAGGACGGCGGCAACAAACAGCCTCTTCGCGCCGGAGGACATTGCCGCTTGCCGCGAAAAGTTGCCTGTGCCGTTTGAAAAGGCGGCGCTTGAATCCTGGGCAGGGGGCCGGAGTTTCATCACCGGAGGGGGCCTTGACCGCGCCTATTTCGGCAGCCTGCATGGTGACGCCACGATCTGGACAAGCATTGCCAAAGTAGCCGCCCCGGATGGGGGGGAACCGCATTATGTCGTGCTGAACCAGCAAAAAATCCTGGGCAGCCTGGCCTCTGGTATCAAGAAAGCCATCCTTGCCGACGTGGAGCGTTATACCCTCGCGAATGTCGTGATCGAAGCCTACAATTCCCAGGATATAGGGACGTGGGCCCAAGAACAGGGCATCCCTTCGGAACTGATCCATGCCACCAACACGGCACAGACGCCGGCCTTCATGGAGCTATACCGGATCGTACAAGAACACCGCCTGCACTTCCCTGACAAGCTGGAAGAGCTGGCCAAGGAAATGGGGACGTTCCTTTATGAGCTGGTGAACGGCTCCCCCCGTTTTGGTTCGGAAAAGTTCCACGACGATAGGGTCTACTCTTTGGCCTGGGCTGTCTATGCCACACGAAGAAGTGAGCTGGCCGCCTTCACCCTGCCGAACATCATTTGCGATTCTCAAAGCAAACACGCCCGGTTCTGTTACCTGCGGACGGGGGACGCCATTCTGAACTGCGCCAAGACATGCCCGACGCATGTAGCCGTTCAAAGAATGTATCTTCAATACCGGCGTACTGTCATTGAAAGCGATCTTTCCTTGCCGGACTTCTTTCTGAACCTGGTCAAAGTGAAAGGGGCACGCCTGTACTCCGCCTGAGGAAGAATAACCTACCTTGACACTCTGTTTTGAATATTCCATAATATGGAAAAGAGGAAACAGGGATGCTTACAGGTTTTGAACTCACGCGGGCGATGTATCAGCGCGCCATGCAGGAATGCAGCAGCCGCCGGAAGGATGAAACCGGAAGGATGCTGGACTATTACAACGATAGCCAGCTTTCTTACATGATGGCCGATATTCAGGCCCGCTACAAATTCCCCGAAAAGATCAACCCTGTTTCCCTGAACCTGGTCAAGAAGATCATCCATGCCCTTGCGATGGTTTACCTGCGCGACGCCGTGCGCTCTGTGGACGGCACAGAACAGGACAAAGCCATCCTTGCCGAGATCGAGACAAGCGCGGCAATGGCGGTCAAAATGAAGCAGGCCAACCGTATGGCCAAGCTGCTGGGCACTATCCTGCTCCGCCCTGTCTGGCGTAATGGCCGCATGGACTTGGACGTGCTGACCCCTGATGTCCTGGACGTGGAAACAGGGGACACCCCCCATGACTTGCAGGCCGTCCAGGTGACGCACTACAGCCCGACCGGTGACGCGAATGAAGTCACCTATTCCCTGTGGACGCCTGAAAGCGTCCAGATCGTGGACGCGAACGGCAGGAGAGTTTCCGAGGAAGAGAACCCATACGGATGCCTCCCCTTCGTGCCGTGCTGGGGGCGTCCCGTGTCAGACTTCTTTTGGCAGCGCGGCGCCGCTGATCTGATCCTTGTGCAAGATGCCGTGTCCCGCCTTTTGACGCAGGCCGCCCATACAATCGACTACCAAACGTCTTCCGTCTGCTTTGTGAAGGGCATGGAAGGGCGCACGACCAATGATCTTACCCTGGGGCCCGGATCGTTCGTTGGACTGCCCCCCGGCGGGGAAATCGGCTTTGTTTCGCCGCAAGCCGCCATCGAAAAGATCATGGCCGTGGTTGACTACCTGATGAAGCAGGCCGCCGTTACCAACGGCCTTCCTGCCGCGACCATGAACACGGAAGTGACGGAAGAAAGCGGCGTTTCCCGTATCGTGGGCAACCGTGAACTTGAGGAAATGCGCGCCGATGACGTGGCCCTGTTCACGGAATACGAACGGCAGCTTTTCGACGTGTTCCGCACCGTCTGGAATGTCCATAACCCTGCCCGGCAAATGAGTGAGGACGCTGTTTTCCAGATCAACTTTGCCGATCCCAAGCCCTCCATGACGGCCACAGAGCAGATCAGCAACTGGGAAAGGCTTATGGGCCTTGGGCTGGCCTCCCCTGTGGACATTATCCTGGAGCGTGACCCGGATTTGACCCGCGAAGAAGCAAAGGCCCGCCTGCTGATGATCCGGGACGAAATGGCCGAATTTTCAACCGTGCGCCTCTAGGATCAAAGATCATGGGACAGATACCGCTTTTCAAGACTTGCCCGGAATGCGGCAAAAAGTGGGGCCTCCAGTGCTACGGGGTTATCCGTGCCCAAGACGGCCATGTGTCCCGCCGCTATTTCCGATGCCAGAAATGCGGGACACGCATTGTCCGCGAGTATTTGGAACGATGGCGCCGCGTCCGGCCCATACAAAGCAAAAAGGATAGTTCTGATGAACGAAAATGCTGACGATCAGATGCAGGACACCTCTTGCCGCGAAGACCATACAGAGCCGCCGGCCGTCCCTCCCGTGGATCAGGAAAGCGGTTCCCGCGACACGGCAGCGGAAGAAGCGCTTGCCGCCATCGTGGACGACTTGTGCAACGATGTTCCCGAAAATATGCGGGGCCTGATCCCGAACCTGCCGCCTGTCGAAAAGGTGAAGTGGCTGCGCGAAGCTAGGGCGAAGGGACTGTTCCGGCCGCAAGCCCCCACCTCCAGCCCTGACAGCAAGCGTCCCGTGGCAAAGCCCGCCGAAGACCTCAACAATCTTTCCCCCGTGGCCATGATGGCCAGGGGCTACAAGTAAGGTGGTGAATCATGGCCCTTACCCTTGCCGAAGCCTCCAAGCTGATTCAGAACCCGCTCCAGCGTGGTGTGGTGGAAACCTTCGCCCGAACCTCCAGCGTCCTTGAGTACCTGCCTTTCATGGACGTTGCGGGCAACGCCTACTCCTACAACCAGGAAAAGACCCTGCCCGGCATCGCCTTCCGCGACTACGGCGGCACCTATGAAGAAGGCACCGGCGTGGTGAACCCCGTCACGGAAAAACTGTTCATCCTTGGCGGCATTTCCGCCGTTGACCGCGCCCTGGTGAAGACGCAGGGCAACGTGAATGATATTCGCGCCGTCCATGATGCCATGAAAGCCAAGGCCGCCGCCCTGACCTTCACGAAAACCTTTTTCAAGGGCGACACGGACACGCACAACACGGAATTTGACGGCCTGGCCAATCGCCTGACCGGATCGCAGGCCCTGACCTATACTGCGGACTTCACCCTGGACGACGTGGACAAGCTCATTGATGCCGTGGTGGGTACGCCGAGCGTCCTGTTTATGAACAAGACCACGCGCCGCAAGCTGAACGCCCTCATGCGTGCCGCCAATCAGGCCACGGAAGTGGTGGCTGATACCTTTGGCCGACAGATTCCCGCCTATGCCGGGATCCCCGTCGGCATCATCGAAGAAGACAAGGACGGGGCCGCCATCCTTGCCGACGGCGAAATGTACGCCGTCCGCATGGGTGCCGAAGAATACGTTTCCGGCCTCCAGGCCGGCCCGATGGAAGTGATCGACTTGGGCCTGAACCGTACTGCCTATGAGACCCTTGTGGAGTGGATTTGCGGCATCGCCGTGTTCCATCCCAAGGCCGCCGCGAAGTTGACCGCTGCCGCATAGACTTTCCCCTCCAGTGGGATGCCAAAAAAGCGCCTGGTGGTATGTCCTGGCCTTCTTTGGAAGAAGGTGACGCGCTCCAAGAAAAAGGATGACCCGGCCTTGCAGGGGCCGAAAACGCGGCACAGTGGTGCCGTCCTGCAAGGGCAAGTTTGCCCAAAGATCAGGGGGGGGCCGATGCCCTCCCTTCTTTTTTCCCGGCAAGATGAAGGGGGAACGGTATGCTTGAGCAATGGACGCTGTTTGAATGGCTGGACGCCACCTTGAAGGAGGCCCACCGCGTAGAGGCCCGCGCCAATGCCTTGCGGGATGAAATGGTGGCCGCCCTGGATGCTACCCGGCATGACCTGCTGGCCAGCCTTGCCCGGCTCCAGGAAAAATACCTGTTCACGGAAGACTGGCAATCTGAGACCTTCACCCGGAAAACCGCCTACCTTCGCGCCCAGAGGGAAGCAGTGGACGCGCTCCTGGCCGAAGTCCGCGCAGAGATCGACGGCAAGGTCAAAGAGGCCGCCGAAGACGCCATTATGAGCGCAGGCATCACGGCCACCACGATGATGGAACCCATTCCCGCCCTTGCCCCCATGATCCAAGCCGGAGCGGCCGGCATCACGTCGGGCCTCCTGAAAAGCTGGATCGAGACCCAGGCCGTGGACGGGCTGCTTGTCAATGAATGGCTGGACAAAATGACGCGGGACACTGCGGATCGTCTCGTCATGGCAGGGCGCGAAGCCCTCATTATGGGGTACGGCACCAGAAAAACCGCCTCCCTGCTCCGCACAAAGGGCATTGAAGGCAGCGTCCCCCAACTTGAGGCTATGGCCCGCACCTTCCTTGCCTCCGCCTCCAATTACGCCCGCGTGACCTCCATCGAACGCCTGACCGAAAGCAAGGGCATCCTGAAAGGCTGGAAATACGTTGCCACACTGGACGGCAGGACATGCCCCGTCTGTGGCCATGATGACGGAAAGGTCTTCCAGCGGGACAAGCTCCCCTCCCTCCCCCGGCACGTCCGCTGCCGCTGCACAGTCGTTCCCGTGGTCAAAAGCTGGCGGGACTTCGGCATTGACGTGGACGACCTGCCCCCTGTCGAACGGCCCGCCGTGAAGCATGAGGCACAGCTTGTCCGGCACAAGGATGGCTCCACCTCTTCCCGCTTCCGCGTCATGGATACCGAAAAAACGGCGGAAACCTACAGCCAGTGGATTCAACGCCAGCTCAAAGAAGACCCGGACTTTGTGCGTTCCATCTTCGGCAAGACCCGCTTTGAACTGCTGGCCTCCGGCAAGCTGACACTGGAAAAAATGGTGGTGGACGGCAGGATCAAGCGCCTGTCCGAGTTCTGAAACAGGATCACCGCTTGCCTTATGTAACGCAGCGGGTTACACTCTCCCCATGATCAAGTCATTCGCTCACAAGGGCCTTGAAGTCTTTTTTCTGACTGGCAGCACACGAGGTATCCAAGCCAAACATGCCCGCCGCCTGGGTATGATCCTTGACTTGCTCGACAGCGCAAGCGCCCCGTCTGATATGAACTTTCCCGGCTCCCGCTTGCATCTGCTGAAAGGTGATCTTGCCGGCCTCTGGAGCGTGACCGTTTCCGGCAACTGGAGGCTGACTTTTCGCTTCTACGAAGGGAACGCCTACATTGTCGATTATCAGGACTATCATTGATGGGGGTTATCATGGAAAGGACAAGAAAGCCGTCCTTGCCGGGGGAGATACTCAAGGAAATGTATCTTGACCCGCTGGGGCTGACTATCACCGACTTTGCCGGACGTATCGGCGTTTCACGCAAGACGGTTTCCGCCATCGTGAACGGACACTCTCCTGTCACGGTAGATATGGCGCTGCGCCTGTCCCGTGCTTTCAGCACCACGCCCGATCTGTGGCTTAACCTGCAACGGGCCGTCGATCTTTGGGAGGCACGGCAGAGGCATGGGAGCTGGACGCAGGTGCAACCCATTGCACAACCGGCTTGAACAACTCACCCGGCAAGAAGATAACGCTTCCAATCCCGGCAAGGAATGAGCCCCATTCTTTGCCGGTTTTTTTGTGCCCAAAAAACATATGGTAACAGTATGAAATAGGGGGTTAGGAGGGGTTTTTTTAATTCTGGGGATATTGGGGATATTTTGGGGGAATTTTGGGGATGTTTGGCATCATCAAAAAAATCATTATATTTCAATATATTATTTAATTTTGGGGATATTGGGGATATTGAGGATGTAGGTATAATTCTGGGGATAAATAAATGGGGGTCTATTATAAGCCATTTTTCAAATTACCTACCTTTTTACTAGGTAATAATGAGGATAAAAAAAGCCCCCCTGAGATCACCCTCTTGCCGGTCTTTCTCTGGTCAAAACAGATCGTCGTGGTAGGTTCAGAGGGGGGAAGATCGGGGGGGGAAGTATCCTTCCTTACCCTGCCGCTGGCCAGTCGGAAAGGTATCCCTGCGGCTCCCCCCAACAAACATCACCACCCCAAAAAAATAGGGGGTACTTTTTTATTTTTGTTCATATTATCGGGTAAGTAATTTTTTTGTAGTTATTATTATCTAGTAAAAACATATAGTTACAAGAATCATATGATGGACACCCTCCGCCATTCTATTATAACGCCTTGTAATAATAGAATATACAAGAAAAATAAGCGCTTATACTTTCGGTTGCTACACAAACATGCTACACACCGGAGGTATGAGCGCTTTGTCATTCAAGACACCCACCCCTTTCCTGCGGGGACGCACCTACTACTTCCGGCTGCGTGTCCCGCAAGACCTCCTGCCTGTCTACGCCCCCAAGAAAGAGCTAACCTTCTCCCTCAAGACGCGGGACTTCCATCAGGCTTTGGAGAACGCCCGCCTGCGTGCCATCCAGATAGACCAAGAGTTCCGCGAGCATCGCCGCCGCCTTGCCGAGCAGCAGGAGTAGGCCCTTGCCCCGGCTGCGGCCATCGCCGCTCTTGCCGCGCCCTCTCCCGCCACCGCGCCGCTGCGTCCTTTTGCCGAGATGGACGAACAGGAGCAGGAACGCCTGCTGGCCCTCTATCCTGACGAATCCCTCAAGGCCGCTCTGGAGGCCCTGAACACGCCTCCCGCCGAGGATGAAGCACAGGCCCGCAAGGAATGGCAGGAGCAGCAGGAACTCATGCAAGAGCTGGAAGGCCCGTCCTGCACGCCCAAAGAGCCGCCCCTGTTCTTCCCTCCCAGCGCCCGCTACAAGGAACAGCTCCGCAGGGATGCGTCCCTTTTCATCGAGGCCGCGCCCCTCTGCCTCCGGGACGGGGATGTCTTCCCCATGCTGGGCATGGCGGAGGCCTTCCTTGCCCGCCACGGCTACGCCATGCCGCCCGCCAGCGGGGAAGACGACAGCCCGCAGGCCGCCGCTGTGCGCTCCAGATTCAGGAAGATATGCCATCAGTTGCTGGCCGAGGAATGGCAGGTGAAGAAGCTCTTTCTGGCCCATCTGGACGGGGAAGCGTGGGCCTCCATGCGGCAGCCCGCCCTCGTCACGGCCCCGCTGCCTCCGCACGGCACAGGGCAGTCCCCGGCACAGGCCGGAGCCGTCCCCGGCGGCGATGCCAGCACACAGGAAGGCCCGGACAATCCCCGTTTCAGCACAGTCTGTGAAGCCTACATCCGGGAGAAGGGAGCAAGCCTTGCCCCCTCCAGCCTCCTGTCTGTCCAACTGGCCGTGCGCCGCTTCATGGAGCAGGCAGGCGACCTTCCCATCAAAGCCTACAGGAAGCGGGAACACATCATCCGCTACAAGGACGCCCTGCTGGCCCTGCCCAAGAACCTGCCCGCGCCCCTCGCCAAGCTGCCCATGCCGACCGTGCTGGAGCGCATCCGCAAGGGGGCCTTCCCCCATCTCCAGCAGGCCCCGAAGCTGTCGGCCCGCACCATCAACGAAAAATACCTTGCCTTCGTGCAGGTGGTCTTCTCCTATGCCGTGAACAACGGGCTTGTGGAGGTCAATCCCTGCACCGGGGTACGGGCCGCCAGCAATACGACGGAACTGGAAGACGTGTCCGTCCTGCCCTTCTCCAAGGAGGATTTGTCCGTCATCTTCCAGCGCTCCGGCCTGTACCATCCGCACGGCTGCGGCGCTGTGGGGCGGCTCTATGCCAGCAAGAGCAAGCTCCTTGACTACAGGTGGCTCGTCCTGCTGGCCCTGTACACGGGTGCCCGCATAGAAGAACTGGCCCAGCTCGACCGGCAGGACGTGCGGCAGGAGGCCGGTGTCTGGTTCATCCATATCCGCGCCGAGATGGCCACAGGCCGCCGGGTGAAGAACAGGGCCTCCATCCGCAAGGTCCCGCTGCATTCCCGCCTGCTGGAGCTGGGCTTCCTCGACTTCGCCCGGCAGGGGGAAGGGACGGGCAAGCTGTTCCCCCTCCTTTCGGACAAGCAGGACGGCGGCAAGCGCAGCAACGCCTTTTCGCAGTGGTGGCGGCGCTTCCTTGCCAGTCTGGACTTGGAGAACGGGGACAGGAAACACTTCCATTCCTTCCGGCATACCTTCAAGCGCGAAGGACGCAACAGCGGCCAGATTGCCCCGGAACTCCTTGATGCGCTACAGGGACATGCACAGCAAGGCGTCTCTGCGAACTACGGACGTGATGAAGAAGGAAAGCAGTATGCCCTGCCTGTATTGCAGAAGGCACTGGAGAAGATTGATTTTAGCGATGTGACACAAGGACTTGAATCATCCATGATGTTGTAAGGACAGAATATCACAGTGAGACAAATTTCCAGAATCCCCATATTTCTGTTTTAAGTCCTCATTTTCTTCCTTCCCGATGAATGAGTCACGTTTCAAGCAAAAACGCGGGAAAAGGCCAATACGGGCCAAAATGAGGCATATGGGAGATTTCGCCGTTCCCGACATGCTGGCCTGTCCGACAGAAACCGGGACCAAAGGGGCTTTTCATGAACATGCCGTCCAAAGAAGCTTTTTGATCATGCCGGGAGAAAGCGTCACTTCCCCATTATCCAGAACTCTCTACATGACACGCGAACATGCGCCTGGAAGGAACATGCTCGCGTGTCGTTTAAGCGCTCTTTGGCGCGGATGTTTTCAAGTATGCATACGCAGAGCATCCGGCAGCCCTGCCTGACGATGCACCGGATCAGACTCTGAATACCTTCATGACTTCGTCGCCAAGGTGATTGATGACCTTGACGGCGATGCGGCCGCCCTCCGGCCGGGGGAAGGGGCGGGAGGTATCGCTGTGCAGGCTTTCCCAGGCGTCCTTGTCGATCTCGGCCTTGAGGGTGGTTTTCAGGGCCTTGTAGGGATCGTTGGCGCCCAGGAAGTAGGCCTGACGGACAAAGAAGCTTTCCTCGTCATAGTCCGTATCCACAAACCAGCAGGCGATGTCATCGGCCTCGCCGGAGCAGATCTCGCCGGTGCTGGGTTTGAACACGTCCACGCCATTGACCTTGACGCGCAGCATGCCGGTCTCGCGGCCTTTGGCGTCGGTTTCGGGCAGCAGGCTGATGTCCGGTTCACCGAAGATGACGAAGAGATTGCCCTTGCCGTTGTTCTTGAGGTCCTCGCTCATGTGCAGGTCGGCATTCATGCGGGCCTTGAGCACAGGGATCTTGCCCAGCTTGCTGAACTCCGCCGCATGGGCATCGTAGTTGAACGCGCAGGCGACGACCACATCGAAGCCCGCATCCGCAGCCTCACGAACGGCCTGCACCAGATCCTGACGCGAGACCGTACCGAATTCCGGGCCGATGAAGATGCCTGCACGGCGTTCGGTCTCGCCTTCGTTGTAGCGGCCTTCGGCGCAGATCATGGCTCCGGGCCAGGGGGTCAGACTGGTGAAGTCGATCTTGTCGTCCTTGTGGGCTTGCTGCACACCGGCGACCTTGAGGTTCTCCAGGATCATGCCCACGAAGTCGCGGCCGTCCGCACCCTCATGCGGTGCGGCGGGGTCCAGCAGCTCGCCATCCGCGCCCACGGCCAGCATGCGGTGCGGGGAGAGGCTCTCCACCGTGAAGGGACCGGCCACGCGCACCTTTTTCTTGTCCTCATAGGGCTTGTCGTAAAGGAACTCATAGTCGGCACGGGCCGCGATGGAGGCATCGATCTCCTGCTGGCGGGCGATGCGGGCCTGCCACCAGCGAGCGTGCGTGTCGCGCGCCTCCTTGCTCCAGGCGGTGTCCGCCTCACGGGGGATCTCCCATTCTTCCCACTGTTCGCCCAGCTGCGCATTGAGGGTCGCGCGCAGCGGCTCCAGCGTGCGCTGCCATTTTTCGTAAATGACGTCGATCTCGGCGTTGTTGGCAATGGACTTCAGCGTGATGTGCGGCACGCGCTCATAAACGAAGCCCAGGCGGATATTGTTGAAGGTGGGGGCTGTGGAGGGGCCGCGACCATTCAGCTCCGCTTCCTTGGCCTGACCTTCCGGGCTGTCGGTCATGAGATAATAGGGGTAACGCGCGCCCATGATGCGCGCACGCGCCAGAGCCAGGGCCACGCGCGAGGTATCGATGGTGATCCAGCGGCGGCCCCATTGCTCGGCCACATAGGCCGTGGTGCCGGAACCGCAGGTGGGGTCCAGCACCAGATCACCGGGATCGGTGGCCATGAGGATGCAGCGAGAGATTACTTTAGGACTTGTCTCAACTACATATCTCCTTGGTTCATGAAAACTACCTACAATAGTATCTGTCCATGTATTTGTAACTTCTGAAACGCTAAAGTCGCTATTAAATCTTTTATATCTCAAGCTATTTGTTGATTTGAAAAGACGATCTGCCTTGCTAGCTCTATCTAAACCTTCTTTTTGAGTTTTCCAATGTCGTGTAACACCTGGATGAAAAATTTTTCCCTGGAATTTATAATCGTAAGTTGATGCTCCAGCTCCGGCTGATGCTAAGTCTCGTGACTCAAATTCATTTATGTTCTGAAATTCTCTTTTATAATACAACTTATTATATTTTAATATGTTCAAATTTTTTGAATAAAATAATATTTTATCAAATAGATTTGGTATATAGTCTGAAGTCGCATAACTTGTTTTTTGAATCGCAAGAGTGCTAACAAAATTATCTTCACCGAAAATTTCATCCATCAGCATCCGCACACGGTGCACATTCTCGTCACCGATCTGCACGAAGATGCTGCCGGAATCCGTGAGCAGATCGCGGGCCAGCAGGAAGCGGTCGCGCAGATAGCTGAGGTAGGAGTGGATGCCGTCTTTCCAGGTATCGCGAAAGGCTTTGACCTGTTCCGGCTCGCGGGTCATGTTGTCGGCCTTGCCGTCCTTCACGTCCCGGCTGGTGGTGGACCACTGGAAATTGCTGTTGAACTTGATGCCGTAGGGCGGGTCCATATAGATGCACTGCACCTTGCCGCGCAGGCCTTCGCGCTCGGACAGACTGGCCATGACCTGCAGGGAGTCGCCCAGTATCATGCGGTTGGTCCAGTTCTGGTCGTGCTGGTAAAAATCGGTCTTGTCCGCGTCCGGCGCAATGCCGTTGAAATCCGCAAACAGCGAAAGCTGCTCCTGCGGCTGGGGCCGGGCGGCCTTGGTCTCGCGTATCAGCTCCTGCACCAGGGCGCGGGGATGGACCTTTTCCTGGATGTACAGGGGCGGGGCCTGCACGGTAAGGCGGTCATCCCCATCGTATTTGCCGCGCCAGATGAGCTGCGGGTCCAGATCCGGGTCGCGCTTCTGGAAGCTCAGACGCACGGGGGCCAGCTCTTCCTGCCGCATGACGGACTGATACTCTGCCGTGGGGATGTTGGTGCGCCGGTCGGCCTCATGGGTGATGGTCTCAACGGTCTTGAGGGGAGAAGCTTTGCGAGCCATGCCGTATCCTTTCTTACACGTTATCTTCAACGATGATGCTCAAGGGTGATGTCGCCAGCAGGCGCTGACCGCGCCCGGCTTTGACCACCGTGCCGGAAATCTCCACCAGCAGCTTGTCCCTATGGGCGGTGATGGCCTGCAGGTAGTCTTCTCCGGCAAGCTGGACCTGCAGCACACGGGGATGGGACGCCATGATGTCCCTGATCTTGATGACCCCGGTCTCCACAGGGTCCGGGGATTCCAGCCCCATCACCAGACCACGCACCACCTGTTCGGGTTCCGGTTCCGTGGCCTTGATGGCGGCAGAGGCCTCCCGGATCAGGGGCATATAACCGGCATCCACACTGATGCGGGCCAGCGGCCGCTGCTGCCGCCGGTTGGCTGAATAGCTGATGCCGATTTCGATATACTGGGGTTTCAGGCTCTCATGGAGCGCAGTGACAGCATCACAGAGGTTGGTGGTCAAGCCCGATGCCGCCGCCTGCTGGAAGTGCTCCAACCTGCTGTCATTGCTGGCCTGCTGGGCCGCCGTATTCAAGGCCTCCAGACCACTTTGCAGCGTCGGGACGACCCGTTTTTCATAGGGCAGCGCTTCCGGGATATCCACGAGCGTGCCTTGGACATTCAGATCCGGCGCAACCGGCGCCAGCAATTGCAGAATGAAGCTTCCGTGCGCTGTCTGAGCAAAGCGCACGCTGTCCATGAAGCGCTCCGCATCCTGCGGTTTCCTGCCGGGATAACTGATTTTGTGCGTCGCCGCCGAGCAGGCGGCCGCCAGCAGCAGGTCGCGTGTCTGGGACACGAAGTCCACACTGCGCATAATATTGAGCGAACCGTCCCGGGTATCTTCCGAGACGTTCCTGACGCGAATCACATCGAAACCGCTGTGCCGCAGATCCGCCTCGATAAGCAGCTGGGAGCGGTCTTCCTCCCGTTCCAGTGCCGCAAGGATGTCCGCCATGCGCGCGGGATAGTCGGCAAAACGAGTGGCCAGGGGCACCAGCAATTCCTCATTGCCATACTGCCAGATGGTGGCTTTTCCGGGATATTCGTCAAGCTGTGTGGCGCCCTTGCTACGCAAATAGGCCATGAGCTGCACGGGGGTGATGGACTGCAACACCTGTTTGTCTGAAATACGCACTCTCATATCATTTCCCCATTGGCGCTATGCCGCATGGCTTCTTTCAGAAAGTCCACAGAAAAGACGTTCTTTCGCGGGATGTGGACAGTGACTGTGCTGTCATTTTCCGTTTCGGGTTTCCCGGCCAGGGAAAGCCAGTAGGCACAATGGTGCAGGCAGAGCTGGTCTTCCGTCTGTTTTGTCCAGTCCTCGCAATCTTCCGGCACACATACCAGTACCAGCAGGCGGGGTTCCATGACATCAGCACGCAAGTCATTATAGTTTTTGACAGGCAGGGCAAACGCGATCTCATCTTTGGAACGATCCACCGTATGCGTACATTTGAGCTGGATCGCGACCCTGCCCCGCGTCCGTCTGCAATTGGGGATATCCTTCATGCACAGCTCAAGGTCCACACTGTCGTTATCTACTTCCGGTCTGCTGGGATTACAGCCCGCCTGGGCGGCTATGGCGGCCACATAGGCGCGGCTGAACTGCTCCATCTTTGCGGTATGATGCATGGCCGTTATCCCTTTTTCATCTGATCACAGGCCTCGCTGACAGCCTCGGCAAAAGCCTGCTCGACCCGTGCGGCAAAATCGTCCTGGATGCGGTACACTTCCCGCAATTCCACAAAGGCCCAACGGCCAAACTGCCCCAGGCGGTTGATGCCGGGCAGCCAGTACGTTTCCATAGTGGACTTCTTTTCCTTGGCGTCCTCACCCCGGTAGCCCTTGATCTCCACCACCAGGTGCAACAGGTCGTCCTCGCCGTGGCCGTCATCCACCAGTACGATAAAGTCCGGCAGGTAGACATGCGCCTCACCTGCCAGGGTATAGGGCACTTCAAAGCCGAGGTTGTGATTCTTCACATAGGCGCGCACCTGGGGGTGAGATTCCACCACGCGGCAGAACTCCCCTTCCCAGTCGCTGTCCAGCACCACCCAGTTGACGTGGCATTTGCGGGCATCGGTCTGCCAGCGGCTGGGCTTGGTGGTGGTGAAATTGACGTGGCGCGTGGAGCCCTGCGGATTGTAGGCATCCAGGATGACCGTCACAGGACGATTTCTGGATGACAGGGAGCGTGTGATGGCCGCCGTTATACGCTCGCAGGCCATGTCCGCCAGCTCGCGATACAGCAGCTGGCCCGGCATGGTATTGCCCGCGCAGCTGAAACACTGGTGCAGCCACTGCGCGGCGATACGCTTGAGCTGGCCAAAAAGATGGAGCTTGGGTTCCTGCCCCGCATCGCGGAATTTGTGCATCAGCAGATGGCGGGTCAGATGCATGAGGATGGTGTTTTCACGCACCTTGTCCAGATGATCCAGGCTCAGGTTCACCCCCTCGCCGATGATGCCCTCGTTACGCGTGATGGACGGCCCCACCAGTTCCGGGGTGAGCTGCAGGCAGGAATCTTCGTTGAAATCCGCAGTGAGGATCTCTTCCGGCAGCTCCACACGATAGCCCACCACACGAGGGAAGCTGATCTCCAGCGCGTCACGATCCGGGCGCACGGCCTTGACCTGCACGCTCTCGCGCGGCTTGGTGGCTTTGACGACGACAGCCTGTGCCGTGAACTCAAAGGGAACCCCCAGCACGTCGGAGTATTCCACATTGAACAGGCCTTCCTCGTTCAGGTCATAGGACTGACGCCGCAAGGCACGACCGATGACCTGCTCGCACAACAGCTGGGTGCCGAAAGCGCGCACGCCCAGCACATGCGTGACAGTATTGGCATCCCAGCCTTCCGTCAGCATGGAGACCGAGACCACACAGCGGATGCTCTCGCCCAGTTGGCCGGACTTGCCCACGGTGTTCATGACTTCACGCAGGATGGTGGCCTCACTCAGGGTACCGCCCCGCTGCAGCTCCGCTGCCAGAGGGCCGCCGCGCTGCAGGATCTCCCGCTTGAAGCGGGCTATCTCGTCTTTGGCGGCCTCGGTGAAAGCGTCGTCCAGCACATCTCCCTTTTCCAGCTGCTGGGAATCAATGAGCAGGGTGCGCGGCCGCGCCAGAGGCTGGCCATTCTCGTCGAAATTGCGGAACAGAGGCAAACGGCCGTTCTCCAGGACCTGCGAGCCATCGATGCCCGCCCGGTAAAAACCGGAGATATAGTCGTAGACCAGCTTGGACGTGGAGGTATTGTTGCAGACCACGATGAAGCAGGGCGGTACGGAAATACCCTCCTGCTGCCAGCTGGCGAAAACTTTTTCATAATGGCCGTACAGAGCTTCCAAAGCCGTTTGCAGGCGAACGGGCAAAGCCAGAGGGTCCAGGGTGGTCTTTCTGCCCTTTTTGGGCATGTCCTTGCGGATATGTTCCCAGAGATTGCGGAACATGGGCAGCTCATTGCCCGGGATATTTTCCGCCACAGGCACACGCGGCAGCTTGACGATACCGCACTCAATGGCGTCCATGAGAGAGAAATCGCTCATGGTCCAAGGAAAGAGCGTACCTTCCACATAACCGGAACCACGCAGGAAAAACGGTGTGGCCGAAAGATCCATCACGCGCAGGATCTGCAGCCGGCGCTGCACTGCCTCCAGACCGGAGATCCACAGGCGGGCGGCCTCGCGGTTCTCATTGGCCTCGTTCCGGGCCTCGGTCTGCTCCGCCCCTTTCAGATCACTCAGCTCCTCTTCCAGCACGGCATCGGCGTTGGGCTTTTCCCGATAACAGTGATGCGCTTCGTCATTGATGACCATGACGCGCTTGAGATTCATAAGCTCGGGTATGACGCGCTGCAGCATCTCGCCTTCACTTTCCTGGGTATCCAGCTGCTCCCCACGCCAGCCCTCCAGAGCCGCACGGGTCCCGCTGGCGACCTTGAGCTTTTCCCGCAACTTGAACGCATGGTAATTGGTGATGACGATGCGCGCCTGCTGCAGATCCTGCAACATATCCTGCGGCACCAGCTCGCGACTGGCGTAGTAGGCGTCTGGATCATTGGGCTGCAGAACGCGTAGACGGTCCTTGATGGTGATGCCCGGCGCGACCACCAGAAAGCCCTTGGTGAAACTTCTTGTTGACGGGCTGCGCACGGCATTGAGCGTCTGCCAGGCGATGAGCATGGCCATGACCGTGGTCTTGCCCGCGCCCGTGGCCAGCTTGAGCGCCAGACGGGGCAGGCCGGAATTGGCTTCGTCATTGGCCTGTTTCAGGTGTTCGAGGATCTCCTGGTAGCGCTTCTGCTGTGGCGCCACCTCCGTCAGCCAGATGGCCGTCTCCACGGCTTCCACCTGGCAGAAGAAAGGACGGATGCCGCTGAAAGCATGATGCCGCCAGTGCTGGAGCAGGCGCGCCGTGGTGGGTGAGACTTTCCATTGCGACGGTGGCAATGCCCGCCATGCGGCCACATGATTACGGACTTGGTTGATCAGGGCTTTGTGGTATTCCTGCTCGCTGGAAAGATCCTGGATGGTCAGCAGCGAGGCCTGCTCTACCTTGCCCCTGCGCTTTTTGGGCTTGGGAATGGGCGTGATGAAATCCGCCGGGCGGCGCACCGGCTTGATGCGCTGAGTGGGAAGACCATCCTTCAGTTCCCAGTGCCGTGTAGGACATTCATAGGGGGAATTCAGGATAGGATGGTCATAAAAGGCATTGCTCCCCTGGGGGATGTCGCTCTTGGCCATATCAGACATATTTCCTCCGGGCAGTCCCTCTCCCATGCAAAGCGGGCCGTAAAACTGCGTCAGACTTTTCCCGGAACGATACCGCCGAACCATGTCCCGGGCAAGAAGAAAGGTCTTCTGATATGATCAACGCTCATTGTCAGCAAGTCTTCATCACGATTCTTTCGCTGGGCTACAGAGGTCTTTCAACCCAAATATTGTACTGCTCCTGCCCCGTGGGCAGAGGCTGAACGACCTCCCAAGGCATTGCCCTGTGCAGGAGGTCTCGAAAAAGGAGGAGCGCCGACCTCTGGTCGTCTTGCAGCCTTCTGCCTTGCTGGCTTTGTTCTTACGTCCCCTCATACTGGAAGTCACCATCATCCCCTTCATCATGGTCATCCCTCCACGCAGCTCATCCCTGTCAGTAGCGAGCGGAGCGATTCCCACTCCGTGGGCATTGCGGATGCATATCATTCTAAAGAGAAAGAAAACAAAGAATTTTACCATGTTACATATTAGGTGGCACTAAGTGGAAGAAGGGCAGGGGGATTCTTGGGGGGGTAAGGGGGGGCTCTAAAAATATCTTAAAGAGATAAACCCAAGAAGATACCTAAAGTTGTAATCTTTTACATGTAAAACAAAAGATTATCCTTCTACACATTGAACAAAAATTATCCAAGTATTCTTTTTTATTTATCCATGATGATGATTACTATTTAGTCATCGTATCGTCATCTATAGCTATTATTCCCTATCATAACAAACTTCCGTTCCCTGTCTCAGCCAGAAGCACTTTCACCACAAAAATTTGAAAGCCTTATCCGTATTACGGGATTCAGGTTTTTCCCCGTACTACCCCGGTCTTCCCTTACCACAGGACGACACCGCTCCCATAAGCATCTGCCCGGCCTTCCTCTTCTCTCACCTTCTGCTGCCTCCTGCCTTGCGTTCCGCCGAGGAACTGCACGGTATCCAGCCCCGGCGCTGTCCTGCTCCGAGGCTCTGTCCCAAGGAAGCAAGGGAGGCAGCACTGCTGACACCCCACCATGCCTGGAGTCAGCCGCCGCGTCTGCTGGATGCCGGGGCCAGCCGTGGTTCGTGGCGCGGGGCGTGGCGCTGGCTCTGGGGTATGCCCTTCCGTCCAAAGCTGTCCTTGACCATTTCAACTATGCGAAAATACTGAAATCCGCCAATTCTGCGGGTTTGACTTCCAGCCCTATGCCCTCTCCATCATCCCCGAAGCCAACGTGTACCGCTTCTTTATGCGGCCCCATTTCACTGAAGACCACGGAAATGTAGCGCCCAACCTTGAGGACTACGGAGTGGCCTATCACACCAGCGAAGCGCCTGGACTACCTGCTCTCCAAGGACGGCTTCCCTCTCCGCAGGACGGAAGGGTAGCAATCCGATTGCTACCGCTGGTGGGCCTACTCCTCCGCAGGGCGGACATGATGGACAAGGGGTTCCATATCATGGACACCCTGCCTTTGTTCGACCCACCCTGCGGCCATGCTGCTTTGGCTGCCCCTAGGCCGCTTATGGCTAGCTTCCTCTCCTCTGTCTCATCCTCCGCCCTGTGCGTATGGCCCAGCCATCCGCATGGGGCTTTTTTTGCCGGGCCTTCCCTGTTCCCGCCGTCACCAGCTGCAAGTGGCGGAAATTTCCGGGAAGCGACATGACAATGTACTGCGTGACATCGAGTGCATTTTGGCGCAAGTACCTGAAATATTCGTAGAACTAAATTTTGAGGAATACGAAGCCGCGTATTAGGCAGGCTTTGACGCAAGCGCCTAAAATCTTCATCAAACCCAATTTTGGGGTCGTTGAGTATCCCGTGAGACGGGACTTCGGGACAGGGATGGTCAAGGCCTACCTCCTCTCCAAGGACGGCTTCCCCTATGCTGGAGAGACTTTCCTTCCAGCACATCCTGCCCGATAGACGGACGACAGCAACGGCGGACGACATTGACACCTTGCGGGAAATGGCTGACTTTTCCTATAGGCAGTAATCAACAACGCTGCCCTTTCTCTTGGGAGATACTGCATGATAATGACAGCCGTTTTTCTTATTATTTGTGTAGTTGGTGCCGTAGGCATCACAGCGGCCTATCTTTCGTCACGGGAGTCTCACCAAGATGAAAGACCAGAGGATGATGTCACCAACCAAGTACAGAAAGACGATAGCATGTCATGCCGGTCGGGCATTTCCATGCAGAACATGAGCGGACACATGGTGACAAAGCAAGACCTGCGGGAGCTGGAATCACGCATCCTTGGCCGTATTGCCATCATGCTTATCGCCGGTATCGGGCTCCTTGCCGTGCTGATAGTCCTGATGCGGCCCGGCGCATAACCCCGCCGCCCCTGCTTTTGGACATTCTTATGCACTGCCCCGTGCGAAGTCTTCCGTAGCCCCCTTCCCTATCCCTGTCTGCCTCCATCCGCCGCCCGTCCTCCATAGGTGGCTGGCATGGGTATCTTTGCTCTCCCATCTGTCCAGTTAGGGTACACATCAGACGAGCATAGACCATCATTCCCAAAAATGTTCATCTAGGGTTGATTTGGGATTTATTTGACAAATACTATTTAAGTTTATAACTCTAAATGAACACAACAAAGGAGCGACCATGAACGGGAAGAACATCGGCTACATCCGCGTGAGCAGTATCGACCAAAACACCGCCCGTCAGCTCGAAGGGGTCCCGCTGGACAAGACCTTCATCGACACATGCAGCGGCAAGGACACCCGGCGTCCCGGCCTCATGGCCTGCCTGGACTACGTGCGGGAAGGCGATACCCTGCACGTCCACAGCATCGACAGGCTGGCCCGCAACCTGCAAGACCTGCTGCATATCATCGAGAGCCTCAAGCAGCGGGCCGTGGCCGTGGTCTTTCATAAGGAAGGCCTGACCTTCTCCGGCAAGGAAGCCCCTTTCCAAAAGCTACAGCTTCAAATCATCGGGGCCGTGGCCCAGTTCGAGCGGGCCATGATTAAGGAGCGGCAGCGGGAGGGCATAGCCATTGCCAAGGCGGCGGGGAAGTACAAGGGACGCAAGCCCTCCTTCACAGCAGAACAGGCGGAGCAGGCACGGCAGATGGTCGCGGCGGGACAGAGCAAGACGGACGTGGCCCGGCACTTCGGCGTGAGCAGGACCACCTTATACAAGGTCCTCACCGACGGGCAGAGCGCTTGACGGACAAAGGGAAAAAGGCGATACCCACAGGAACGGAAATATGCTACACACAGAAGCAGTCGAAAATAAAAAGTGCTTATATTTTCGAAGTGTTAGGATGGAATCTCTTGAATCCCACCCTCTCCGCCAGAAAAGCGACTTATACGATCCCGCCAAGTACCTAACTACTTGGCGGGATTTGTTTTTTTACTTCCTATAGTCCCATCGATTCCTATCCGTACCTTGTCGATTTCAGCGCACGGGAGGTACAGCGGGTGGTACAGGCCTCGTGTACCACCGTTCCACGCTCGCCTGTACCACCCAATAGAGTCTTTATAAGCGGAATCAACAAGTTAACGGACAGACAAGCTAAAAATCTCAAGCCCGGCGCACGGCGATCAAAATCGGCGACGGTGATAAACTTTGGCTCTTTGCCTCACCTTCGGGCATCAAAGTATGGCGGATGCTCTGGAAAGAAGGGAACACGCAAAAGCAGTTCACCATAGGCCCCTATCCCACCATCTCCCTAAAAGAAGCCCGCGAAAAACGCGACGCCGTCCATGGGCTGCTGGTGCAAGGCCTTGACCCCAACGAACAATATCGTGCTGAACAGAAGCAACAGGACGAGGAGACCCCCCTTACCTCCCGCGTTGTCGCTCAAGAGTGGTATGCAAAGCGCACGGTCACCCAGACAGAAAATACCCGCCGCCTCAAGATGCAACGGCTGGAACGACACATCTTTCCCTCGTTTGGGGACCTTCCCATAAAGCAGCTCAAGCCTCGGGATATTATTCTTGCCCTCCATGCCATCGAAAGTCAGGGACATCGGAAAATGACCCGGCGTGTGGGGCATGCCAGAGTGGTAGGCTACCTGGAGTACGGTACGGGGCAGACCGGTCAGGCGTCCCGAGTACACAAAGAACGGACACAGAAAGGCGTATGGAAATTTCTCACATAAAATTTGGTGTCAATGCTTCAAGAAAAACAAGGCTGACTACAACAGGAAAGCGGATGGGAGACGCATTATAACCATCCTGCTCAGGAACACGAGGGAAGAAACGGCGCGTACCTTTCTACGGCCCTCAAAACGTATTCAAGCACAGCGTCTGACGACTACCGCTGACGGAAGGGAGAGGCCAACCGTCTCTCCCTTTCACCTCCTGATGAAGTATCATGCGATAGAGCTGAACTCTAAGGTATTTTCACAAGCTAATATGAGCATAGATCTCACCTGTTATAATCTGTTCTATCAATTTTCTATTCAGAACAGAAAATACCCAGATATGCTTAGATAGTACGACAATTATTTCATTGTTCTACTTCAAACGAGCCGGAACTTTTTCTGTATCCTATAAAGTTGATGCAGACTACTTACTTCTTTAAAAATATTTTTTAAATCTATAAAGCATAGGAACAATTAGAAGAAAATTGGCTCTATATGAGGCTTTTTTTCGCCGTTTCAAAAGTGTTCCGTTAGCGTTTATCTCTTTTGAATAAGGACACAGGACATGGAGTAGCTCCCACTTCGAACGGATAGTCCCCCATGCAGGAGACTGTCTTGGAAACACCCCCACGAGCGTGGGGAAGACCTTACAC
>OGYZ01000454.1_pt1 | contig 37308 bp, 34 predicted proteins | sample 1576681 | NCBI WGS metagenome assembly OGYZ01 (sample SAMEA3541480, study PRJEB24748) | human gut metagenome | biome: human gut; feature: human-associated habitat; material: faeces | place: China | collected 2012 | reverse complement strand
CATCGCCTTCATAATAGTATGGTGTCTGCTGCCCTTTCATAACTTCTACAATAACGAATGTCTTGTCATTATCTTTTTCAAATGAAAGCTTAAACTTTGGTATTGGATTAAGGTGTGTTTTAATTATCTCACTAATTTTCTCTGCATCTCCTTCAGTATCCGAAAGACCAACCAACGCATCATCATTTGCCACACCAAATACCAGCTTACCACCATAGCAATTTGCAAATGCACTGATACTCTTGCACCAGCTTTTTGGTTTCTTTGTCTCAAGTGCAACCTTTTTATCATAATCTGTGGCTTCGCCGATTAGCTGCTTTATGTCCATAAATTCACTTCCTTCTTTGCCAGATTCCCTCTGCATAGTATTATGTATGTTAAAGGTTATAATTAAAATTATGTTCTACATAATATTTCTCTTTTGCCTTATTATATCCAGTATTTTCCCGAGTCCAACATATAAATCACTATTATTTTGACAAGAACGCTGCAATCCGATTATATTCATTATCAAATAATCTAGCCTATGCAATTCAGAACCCAAATGAAGTTTCTTATAAAATTCTTCAATAGTTGTATTATATTTAAATTTATCATTTATTCGAATATAATATTGTTCATCTCTTATAAATACATTCTTTATTTTTTCTCCATCTGGATTCAACTCTTCAAATTCTTCTTTTTTAATCCAAAATGAATTTTTATCATGATTACAATCATGGCACGCTAAAATCAAATTTTGTATATACCCCGCCTCTTTTTTAGTTGCGAATATAGGAGCTTTTTCATATAAAAAATGGTCTATTTCAAATTCAGTCCTTTTTATCAAATCGTTTGAAGCCCCACAGTATGCACATTTCCCATTATATGCTTTAATAAATTCTAACTTAAATTTCTGAGAATTATCACTTATATAACTATGCATATCTTTTGCATAAGGATGCTCTGCTTTTACTAAAGCCTCTACTTCTTTCTTTTTTTGTGGTACATCAATTAATTCAGGGCAATATTTTGTTCTTCTGTAGTCCATATTCCTATTCCTCTACTTTTATCTGCAACTCTTGAAACATTTTTATCACATCATCAATATCTTTCTTCGTAAATTCATCAAATTTCCCTTGACCATTCACAGAATTCACAATTTTTTCAACCATAACTTTTTCCCAACTAGTATTTTTTTGCAACTCTGCGGTTATTTTTCGAACTTCAAAAATATTTCTAACACATTGTTCTAATAACACGGGCAGTTCTTTACCATAATATTCCTCTGGTGTCATTTTGCTTTTAGGATCATACTTAGAAATTGTCTCATAACCAGGTGCTATTTCATTTTGCGTAATAACAATTACTTCTATAAATGGAAAATACTTTTTTAAAATAATTTTAAATTCTTCTCCTGTAAATTTTCCAGCTATTGCATTTCTATTTTCAAACAATTTTGAATCTATAAAAATTATATTTGCAGATTTAACATCCGAATTATTAATCAAACTCTCATATCCTTCATCTGGCTTAAATTCAATATCTGAATACTCAATTTCACAACTTTGGCTCTTATATTTATCCAAATATTTAGATAATGATGTCTCTGGATGGTCATCTATATAAAGTATCTTTAAGGTTTCCATTATATCTTCCCTCCTATAATAAATTCAATTTCAAATCCTTTTTCTCCACCTATCTTCTGAATTTCGCCCCCTGACATTATACATGTATTATTTACAATCCACATTCCAAGTCCATGTCCATTAGTTCTTGTTGTTTCATGCACCTCTAATATTTTCATCGGGTCTGTTTTATACTTATCATCAAGTCCTTTACCATTATCACAATATTTAATCTTTAAAGATCCACCAATCTCTTCTACATATATCGTAACAATTAATTTTTGTATATTTTCATTCTGTTGTACGCTATTTAAAATTAAGTTATCAAATACAACCTGTAATATATCTTCCGAAATTTGATAAATAATATCTTTATCCATTATTATTTCAATACTAAGCCATACATAATCTCTTTCCCATACCTTTTTTATAGTAGTTAAAATATCTGCTATGCTCTGATACCTAGGCTCAAACTGTTTTTTTTCTATTTCTTCCAACATAGTATCCATAAATGTTACCAATTTTCTTCCAACTAAGTCATTACTCTCCAGCAAATAAGGAATATTTTTATAAGACTTGCGAGTTTTTTCAAAAGAGTTCAGCTCCTCCCACATGCCATATTCCTTTAATGCATCTACTATATTATTGTAATTATCATATATAGCATTCCTATCATTTTTCATTTCATGTGCTATAGATGAAGCTTTTAATCCTGTCGTTGCTAATACATTTAAAATTCTTACATCATATTTATACCTTGCTTCTACAGCTTCTTTATCTTTTTGATACTGTTTCCCCTCTTTTTTGTAGCCTTTAATTTCCGTTGCTAATTGCTTTGCTTCTTCCTTTGTAAGTACACTAACGGATGTTGGTTTACTTAATACTCGATCTGAAATAGGTGTTGCTTTTTGTTCGTCTACTTGATTTTTTACATTTATTTTTCTTACAATATTTTGTCTATATCTTTCAAATTCCTTAATCCCTATTAAAATTATTTCAACAAATAACTGATAATAAATATTTTCGTCTAAGCCTTGACGATTAGCCATGTCTTGAAGTACTGCATTCTTCTTCTTATCTATCATTACATATCCTGCCATCTGATTCTCTCTCACACGCCATGCACCTGTTGGATGAGATGCTGCTGCTGGAGATTTTCTAGATCTTTTTCCAAGTCCCAGCCAATCTTTTTTGCCTTCATATGAAGATATACTAAATGCATTTCTGTATAATATTATTCCACTTTCTATGTTTTCCTGTGTATTTAAATATTTATATAAAAATTTTTCTTTTTCCTCTTTTGATGAAACTATATTAAAATATAAATTTGCTGAAAATTCACCAATATTATTAATTATATTTTGTATATCATCATCTAAAAGCTCAGTAATCTTATTTCCTTTTAATTCATTAACAACATCCGTTTTCTTTTCAAATTTTTTTATATCAATCCCTGTGCAATATTTTAAAGCTTCATTCTCAAATTCATCTGACTCTACTGTCGTTACCAGCACTCCATTAGCATACTTTAAAACGATATTGCTTCTGCAATTAATTCCTACCTTCGCTTTAGGAAAATGTTCCACTACAATTTCATCATAATTATCTGAAATGATTCTTATCTCCATAGATGTATCATGATAAGTTCTTTCTAAGTACTTATTTAAATTTTCTATGCGTTTTTTATTCCACTTTTCCCTTAACCCTATTATTTCTATATCTGTTCCTTTAGTGTGAATGTCGTAGTTCTCATCTAAAACAGATGTATTCCAATCTGTTTTCCAAATTACACCAACAGAATCTATTTTTTTTGATTTCAAACATACTCTATACCCTAGTCTCGATAATGCAAATCTTCCAACACCTTTCGAACCAGCTTGAATTCTTTTTTTATTATTTTCATCTATTATTTCATATTCTTTGCTACTTTTACCTATATGCATCCAATGTTTTTTTATATCGTCTGCATCCATGCCAATGCCATTATCTTCAAATCGAAGTGTGTCATTCTGAAATGTAATTTTTAAATTCAAGGCATTAGCATCATATGCATTCTTAACTAATTCAAGTATTGCAGCCTCATCTGTAGAAAAATTCTGTACACCTAACAATTCCGCTATCGTACTATCTTCTATAACATATTTTAATTCTTCCACTCAAGCCACCTCCTAAAATTTGAATTCTTCAATATCCTTTGATGTAATTCTCAAAGAAGTTCCACTAATATGAATCCCTACATCTTGGACATACTTCATAAATTCATCACTTTCTAAAATTTCCTTAGCATCCTCCAGTTTATATGTTTTATTATCTGCTTTTGGCACAATATACATTCCTGCATATGGTATACACCTTTTCTTTAACATATATACTACTACTTTTTCAGTGATGACTGTAGAAATCAATAATTTTCTTTTGTTCAATCCTGCTAATGCTTGAGAGCGACCATATTCAAACCATAATGCGTTTCTGTCACTTTCTCGTTCATCAAGCTGTTCTCTAAAGTCATTTAAATAATTAACTGCTCCAGGAAATTGTGTGTTAAACTGCTGCGTTGAATATCTAATTAATTTTCCATTTTTATAATCATAAGGGAAAATTATTTTTTCCCTTTTTTTATATCGTAACGAGCGCGGAGTTGCTGTTTCCCTAACAAGCTTTTTTTCTATTTTTTTGCCATTACAACAATAAAACTCATTTATATCTTGACAGTTTTCCTCTTTTAACACATAAGCTTCATTTAATAAGGTTGCAACTACATGAGCAACCTGAAAATAATCTCCAAAACGCCTTGTTCCAGGTATATTATTTTTTGTAAAAAACCATTTATTTGTTAAATTCTCAGTATTAATATATATTTTATCATCATTTGCCATATCATAATATATCATTTCATTGTTCGTTATAGATTTATTAATTATAATTATGGCTGATTTTACTAATGCATCATCAAACATTTTATCCTGAGTATAATCATATATTTCTTGTAAGTATGGTTTAATATAAGAACGAAGTTTTTGCCCAAATACCGTTTTAAATATACTACTTGGAATTAAATAAGACATTTTACCATCATCACTCAAGCTGTCTACACTTCTTTCAATAAATGCATAACAATAGTCAAATTTTCCTTTTTCACATGTAGAAAATTTTTTTCTTACATAATCTCTATTTTCTTCATCTAATTCTTGATATGTAATATAAGGAGGATTCCCTACAATAAATTCAAATTTTCTATCACATTCCCATTTTAAATAATCTTCATTAACAATATTCCACCTAACACCATTTATTCCCCTTTTTTTTGCTAACGAATTTAATTTCTGAAGGCACTTCTTATATTGTTCTGGATCAATCTCTACACCACATATATGCTTTGATAAACCTTTTTTTATCTGTTGATTTGATAATCCATGTGCTTTTGCATCATCAATATATCGTTCTACAATTACAGCCAAAATATTCCCATCTCCACATGAATTCTCCAATATGTTCTTGTCGTATATATTTTCGCAATACTGTATACAATCTAATAGTTTTTTTACATACCCATCAGGAGTAAATATTTGGCACTTCTTATTCATTTCAGTCTCATCACTTTCTTGTTCTTTCTTAAATTCAATTGACCATTTTACTTAGGCAGTTAATACCTATCTTCATAATTATAAAATATTAATTACAATTTACAAATACAAATTCCTAACCAATTCCATAACCTTTTCAACCAGCAGCTCCAAGTTGTCACCTTCAGCCATAGATGCTATATCTTCTTTATCCTCAAAACACTTCCTGAGAATATCTATAATTACCTTTTCATTCTGAAGTTCCTTTTCCGACAACTCTTTTATCTTTTTCTCTATTTCAATAGATGCATCTGCAATCTGATTGCATCTTCCATAAGAGTTGCCTATATCCTCTGCTACCATATTGCCATAGTTTTCTTTTTCGTATGGATTAAATCCATAAAAAGCTTTGCTTGCAACCGGGCAAATAGCATCATAAATAATTTTCGCTCCAAGTTCTCTTTTTATCTGTCTAGGATATATCAATTTACCTTGGTCTGCTTTCATCTCAAGCTTTTCCTCGGCCATTTTACTAGCATTTGTGATACGCATAAGATATGCCATCATTCGATTAGCAAAATTTTGCTCTGATATTTCCTGTCTACCTATATCTGGTATATATTGATTAATCTCATGCTCACTAATTGTCTGATTATCAAGATACAGTTGATACATCTTTGATGCACATAATTTTACAACCGCTATGTTTTCCAATCTTTTATTCCCAATATGATTTAGAATTTCCATCTGTACCCAACCATACTGCTTATCTCCAACTTCATCAGGACAGAAAAACATATTTTGCACATATCTGTATCCCTGTTTCATAATAAAATCATCAAATGCTAATTGATATAAATATTGCTTTGTGACATCACCTACACCCGGTTGTCCACTAATGATAGCTTTATCTCCATGTATTTGATAATCTATACAATAATATTTTGCATCATATATTCCAAAGCAATAATCTTTTTTCTGTTCATCAACAGGATATATGCATACCAAATCAGGTTTTAATGTTTCCACCTTCGGATCTTCTACATCCGGAAACTCTGTTTTTCTCCATCTTGGTGATTTAATCACTTTTCTTAATGTTTTATCTTTATATTCAACTTTATTCCATTCCGGATTACTTAATGGAAGATCTACTATTTTCTTATCTAGAACACTTCCAAAATTATCTGCACATACTTTTTCCCAAACCAAATTAAAACTATTAGTTCCATATAAACTATAGCTCATATCATTTTTGTCTGTTTTCTCGTTAGCAATATATGTATATATTGTTTTTAGAAGATTCTGTTTCCTTGTAACATATTGAGTTTGTATCTCAGACTGCAGCCTATATAATATATAACTTGCATCACCAAAATCAGATATTTCTTCTTGTGTCAGCTCAACTTCTGTCAATTCAAACAATTCTAAAAGTCCGGCATCTGATAATTCTCGGCTACATTGTGTAAGAACGCATTCATGTAACCGCCGAAAATAATCATAGTCATTGTCAATCGTATTCTTGGTCTGTAATTCCACATAATATGGTTTGTTATTCTGTATAATTGCAAATGTTTCATTTATAGTCTTATCCCATAAAATCTCACCTTCTCCATTTGTTTCAATTATTTCTTTCTGATTTGTATACAAACCATCAGCATAATATGTCTCTAACAAATGAATAGATACAGCCAATCTATTAAAAATCTTACTATCATCTTCTCCATTAAACAGATAAATCAATTGTTCTGATGCATTGTATTTTTTTATAACCTTTAAAACCTGCTTTAGATTTTCAAATAAATGTTCTGTTGATTTGATATATTTAGGATAACATTTAAAAACTTGTCCCTCGATTACAACAACTCCAACATAATCAAATATATATTCTATATCGCTTGAGCTGTCTATTACATCAGTCAAGACAATATCTTCATTTGATAAATCATCAAAATCCGGCTTATTCTTTTTTACAGCTTTAACTACTCCATATTTTTTAAGAATCCCGACAATGCGTCTGGTTTCTTCCATATTTATGTTAATTAAATTGTCTGTTATTTCCTGTAAAGAATAATGCTTTCTTTCACGAAAGAAACCTTTCGTCATTGTCTCTCATCCCCTTTTTATATATTTTCCAAATCATCAATTCCAAATATGCCTTCACCATCCTGCTCAAAGGCTTTACATATTTCTGAAAAAATCATCTTTCCATTCTTTTTATGATGACCTATAAATATGTTCTCCGGACGCATCTTCATAACATCTTCAAACAAATACATGATTACTTTACTTTCAAATGCTTTTATATAACTATTCTCTTTTTGATGCATATCTTTAAGTGCTTCATTATCCTTCTCAGTCCGAGAAGCTTCATCTTTTGCTTCTAATTCGTCTACTTGCTCTTTATTATTCTTTATCTCGTCTAACATATTTTTAGATATAAAAAATGGTCCTAAAAGCTTGTCTTCATTAACTTTACACTTTTCAGATGTCAAAATATTATTTATCCTTGTTCTTAAACTATCCCAGCCAATATAATGATCCGCTTTATTGTCCTTAATACACATTGGTATGACATAATCTTTTATTGCTGCAACCTGCTCATCATCATTGACACTTAAATATTCGAATTCCCATCTACGCTTAAATGCTGTGTCCATTGGAAATACGCCCTGATCTGCACTGTTCATCGTTGCCCATATGTACATATTTGCCGGAATTCTCATCTCAAAATACTTTTCTCTTTCTTCTTCTGTTAAATCGTCAATATTTTTCCCTTTTAGGCAATCCAAGTTTTCTAATAAATAAGTCTTTATATCCTCGCTTGTAGCAATTGGATATTCACTTACTCCATTCTTTCTATCAAGTAATTGAAATACATCTCCAAACACTGCTGCTACATTTGCTCTATTAATTTCCTCTATTAACAATAAGTAATCTTCTTCCGGATGGTTTATTGCTTGCACATAAATTCTCATAAATGGCCCCGGAACGAACTCATACGAGATTTCTTTATTTTTATTCTGTGGATTTAAACTTAAATATGGTCTAATAGCCCTTCCATGATTTCTCTCCACACTATTATCACTGGCAGCATCACTACCATCCACTTTTCTAGTTTTAAAATTCTCATCCGTATATATACCTAGTAATAATGGTAGACGAGTTAAACCTTCATCCTTGAATTTATCGTACAATTCATCATATTTTTCTTGTGCTGACATTGATTTGTCTTGCAGAACTGCAAGCACTCTTCTCTTTTCAGTATCAAGATTGTCATATACGTCTGACTTTGACATAATAGGTTTATATGCACCTACAAAATTTGCATACGAATAGTTTGGATGGAATGTTACTCTTTCCATATTATCAGCAAAATATTTGCTATTTTCCTCTAGTTTATGACTCTTACCAGTTCCCGGAGCACCAAATATTATCCTATTTTTTGAACACGAAATGTCAGTTGTATTTTCATCATCATTTTCCGCAGCGTGGAGCAATATATTCACATTACTTATTTTCTGTCGCTCTCTTACCCTTTGTTCATAATATACAAATTCATCATAATCTACATTATCCGACATTGTAACAATGTTCTTATTATATGCCAAATAGTAATTTAGTCCTTCTCCTAAAGCACCTTTTACAATTCTTAATGCACCCTTTGCTTCTCCATCTCCATTGATATCAATTTCATCTGTTTTTTGTGTCATAGCTTCATACACGGATGTCATATTAAAATATACGTTCTGATTATTGTCTAACATTTTCAACACAACATCATCTGAAAGATAATTTATAACTCTAACCAATTGTTTTTCTAAATGTGTATCTTCTACATTCTTCTTTCCTTGTAGCCATTCATATAATACTTGGCAATATTTTTTATTGCTTTCAATCAAAGTGTCAAATAAATCAATATTATTTGTATACGATAATATTTTCTCAAATCTTTTCTTCCCAGTTCTTTCTGCACTATCCGCTTTATTACTATCCTTAAATTTAATAGATGCAATTCTCCACACTAATTCAAGTGCAACAATAAGCGACTCTAACTGTGAATGAAATAATTGGTTTTCATTTACATAATTCATGATATCTTCTTCAGAATCGCCTTTAATATCTATATTATTTCTCAAATATTGTATCAATTTATCATAACAGTTCTCAGATATCGTTATTTTATCGCCATCTGTCTCAGAATACTCAATTTCATACTTTTTGTCATTTGACAACCATAGCAAAATTACAAGAGCAATTGTAGACTTTGATTTAGGCAAAGATGATTTAATTCCCAATTTAGGATCAACAGGTTTAAATTTCTGTATATTACTTGGTCTTTTCATTTAAACATTCCTCCTATGTTATGTCATTTAATATTGAATCGGCAATCTTATTAGCCAATAGCGGTGGTACCGCATTTCCTACTTGTTTCATCTGTGAAACCTTTGGTCCAACAAACTCAAAAGTATCAGGAAATGACTGTATTCTTGCTGCTTCGCGCACTGTAATTGCCCTGTTCAAATATGGATGTGTAAATCTACCTGATGACGGAGTATCAAATCTTGTTGTAATTGTTACAGAAACATCATCTTTTTGCATTCTGCACCAAGTACCACTATATATTGATTTTGTTAAATGTTCCTCTGGTAAACATTCCTTTCCCTGTTCTGGTGGAACAAGGGCTAAGCGTTCTAATGCAAGCTTCGAATGATTAGTTGCTTTATGATTAAGCAATTTATTTGAATTCATTCTCATCTTCTTTTGATATTCACTTCTGGCTTCGAATTTATAATCCTGAATTTCATCACCCTCACCAGAATTAAGATATGCTAAATCACTTATTGCATCCCATACTGAAACTTTTTTATTAACCGGTTTAGGCAGCAAGTTTACCCTTTCTTCATTTGTCTTTTTTCCAATAATGACGGCACGTCTTCGATTTTGCGGAACTCCATAATCCGCTGCATTTAATACACCAGCATCTAGAATGTACCCCATTTTTGAAAATAATTCTTCTATTTCTCGCTTAAAATATCCTTTTTCAGCAGTTAATAAATTAGGCACATTTTCCATTACAAAATATTGAGGTTTTACTAAATCCACCACTTTAACGTAATATTTAAACAAGAAATTACGTTCATCATGTATTGTTTTTCTCTTTCCTTTCTGCGAAAAACCCTGACATGGCGGACCGCCTATTATAACGTCAATATTACCTTTATATTGTTCAAATACTGATTGCAAATCAAGTTTGGTTATATCTTCATTTATCATTTTAGTAGAACTATGATTCTTTTTATATGCAGTTGCAATATCTTTATCGTATTCATTGGCAAGAACCACATCAAACCCTGCCATTTCAAAACCTAATGACATTCCACCAACTCCAGCAAATAAATCTATAACCTTATATTTCATCTTTCTTTACCTCTTTAATCCTAGATATAGCTATATTAAAGTAATTTTCATCTAACTCGATTCCTACGAAATTCCTATTGTTTTTTACAGCTGACACACCAACACTTCCACTTCCCATAAAAGGATCCAGAATTGTATCATTTTCATTTGACAACACCTTAACAAAATGTTCCATTAAAGCTTCCGGTTTCTGCGTTGGATGTTTTCCATATTTTTTTTCGCTGTTTGATGTAACAGATGTTTCAATAAAGTCATGCAATACTTTTCCGTTGTTGTTAAATGTCCCTGTCTTTGTTTTATAAGTAAAATATATCCACGATTCTGTCGAATTAACAAAATGCAAATTCATATTCCTTGGCATTGGATTAGACTTATGCCATATACCAGTTGTCTTATAATACAGTCCGTGTTTTTGTGCTAATTGTATTATTGTCTCAACCTTTATTATCGCCATAAATACAATTATTGAACCACCATCCTTCAAAACTCTTGATGCTTGATGAAAAAATTTATTCATAGATTTTTTCCATTCTTTATAATCTAAATCATCCCATCCTGCAGCCCCAAAAAAATTATCCCGCATTTTAACTAAATTAGTATCTCTCTCCTCCATAAACTTTCCTAAATTATATGGTGGATCTGTTATTATCAAATCAATCGAAGATGTTGGTATTTTTTTCATATACTCAAGACAATCTCCATTATGTAATTCTGTATTTATCATTTTCTTTTCTACTTTCTATTCTATAATGCACTTTTTCCGCTTTTCACCCACTCATCCACTTCTGAAAATTTGAATTTCCAAAGTCTGCCTATCTTATGAGCAGGAATATCTGTTTTTTTAATCCAACTTCTTATGGTATCTTTCGTTACACCTAGATATTCTGCGGTTTCTTCTAAATTAGACCATTTTTCATTAGTCTCAGACATATTCTCCCTCCGATTCTAAAATATATAAAATAACAAAGTAATTATATCACGAACAGCTGTTTCCCTCAACTGATATTTCACTGTTTAAATATGATTTATTAGTATTTAATATATCTTTAGTGTTCAATTATACATCCATTCTTAATTTAATATTGGGCAGAGAAATCACCTTCCTCTGCCCCTATTCCACATCTTATCTTCCGCCTTTTCTTTACAGGCATCTCTATTGACACTCTCATCATAAATCCTCTGAAACTCCTCATAAAGCTCATCCCCATCAAGCTTTATCCCCAGCCGTTTCATTACATCTGAAAACAATTTTATGCTTCCACTCACATCGGTAATATCAAATCCGAATACATCAGCCTTAACAGAATCACTGACATTCTCATAACCGCCAAGCTCTAATATTCTCCTGATAATCCAACCAACTTTGTCCACAGGCTCAGTTTCTTTAGTTTCCACAAATTCACTTTTACCTGTTACATCAGTTGTACTTTCGTCCATTCTTGCCACATTCACATCAGACGAATTATGAACCTCTGGTATTCCTATACCCTCTAAACCAGTCTGTTGTTTTCTCGCACTATCAGCTTGCTCTTTCTGTCTGCTTATTTCATTCTGATTATTGTCAGGATTCATCACCTCAACATTTCTATCAAGCTCAACCTCAGTATCCTCTTCCATCCCCGGTATCTCAACATCCCTGTCTGCCACGATTTCTTCTTTCCCTGTCACCGCATAATAAGCCGTATACAAATCTTCTTTTATAATGTCATCAGCAAGCAGTATCTGCCTCTTAACATCTCTCTTCTCCTGCTTCAGCTCATCCAATTCTTCCTGCACTTCCATGTGCCATATCTGATATTCCCGGTACTGTTCTTCATTCTTTATACTGCGTTTCCGACTAGAACTTTCTCTATATATCTCCTTCTGCCTGTCCTCAATCTGCTGAATCCTATCTTCTTTCTCACTTATGAAATCCACAAGCTCCACAATACTTTTGATGTCATTATTCACAAGCAGCAGATATTCATCCTGTAACTGATGAAACCTCTTCAAATCCTCTGCATACTTTGCTCCACCAACTACAAAACGCTTCTGTTCTACAACCCTTAATCTGTATAGCTTTGCATAAAACTTCTTCTGGAATGGTGACAGCTTCGCCCTGTGCAGCCCCCTGATATCCGACGAATAAAAGTAAGGCTTTGCCATCCAAGGCATATCCACATGATGCCTTAGCATATCTTCTGAAAACATCTCGTCCATTTTTGCAAGCTTATGATAATACCGAAATCCCGGTGCCTGTACCTCCATCCACGCGTCTTTTTTAAATACATATCCAAGTCTTTTCATCAGATATTTAAAATGCTCCACATTTCCGGCTGCATACGCACACATCTTAGCATCACGAAGTATAATATCCTTCATGGACATTTCCTTTTCCCACTTGTCCCTGCTGATATTCTTTGCATTTCTGCTATACTCTGCCGGCATTATGGAAAGTCCAAGCTCATCACAATATTTATTTGTAATCGGCTGCAGATGATTCTTCCAATTGCCTTTAGGTGAATTATACTTCTTGCCGGTTGTCATACTCACACTATTCCAGATCAGATGCCCATGCATATGTTCCCTGTCAGTATGAACTGCATACACCGCCTCATAATCATTACCAAGCACATCCTTTGCAAAGTGCTCCAGCACATACATTGCCTGCTCTGCCGTCACTTTTTCTTCCGGTGAAAATGATATGATCACATGATAGCCCTGCCTTTTACCTGTCTTATGAAATATATTCTTCGTCTCCTCCATCTGCTCAAATGCCGTATCCGGCAGGCAGTTAATACCGCCCACCAGTACACATTCTTCTGTCTTATCCGGATTCTGGATATATTCCAAAGCATTCTTCAGGTGTGATGCTGGATTTCTACCTTCTGACTCTTTTATATTTAAGATCTTTGTAATCGCCATACTTCCAGCACCTCCCCGAATGTTTTCTTTACATCATCCAGACTGTTCTGCAATTTATCAATATCGCTGTAATACAATCTCCCCTGTGAATTGCCAAGCTTTACCGTCTGATTAATATTATTTGCAACACCTGCTATGATACGGATTGCTTTTGCCCTGTCCTCAGGATAACTTGTATCTATGTTGCCGCCCGTCCGGATCAATTCTCTTATATAGGCACTTGCTGTCATTCCCGTCCGGTTAAGTGCCGCTTTTAGAATATCCATATCTTTCTCCGACAGCTTCACAGATACCTTATGATCTTTCCTGTCAGACTTGTATCTTCGCTTTCCATCTGCCATACGTTTCTCCCCTTTCGTAGTTTTCTAATGCTGTATCAAACCAATCTCTTTTTATCTGTACCATTGCTTTTTTCATCCTTTCCAAAAGTTCTGCTTATAGGTTTTGCAAGATGCGGAAAAGGTCGGACCTTTTCCCGAAAAAATATAAACGCCATCAGCGTTTACATAATTTTTCGTCTTGGCAGGAGCACCTGCACCCTGTATATAATATGTGGTGGTTAATGTACCACCACAATTACTGATATGGTGGCACTTTTTGCCATCACTTTACTGTTTTAGTGGCGTTTTCCGCCACCACTTTTCCATTTTGATGGCACTTTCCGCCACCATGGCTTTTTTCTCGCTTATCTGAGTGGTGGCGCTTTTTGCCGTCACTTTGCTGTTTTGACGGCGCTTTTTGCCCCCACTTTTGCATTTTGACGGCACTTTTTGCCCCCACACTTTTTTCAGCTCTGATTTGTGCGGGGGCGCTTTCTGCCCCCACTTTGTGGTTTTGGGGGCGCTTTTTGCCCCCATTTTCATGTTTTGACGGCGCTTTTTGCCCCCACACTAATGAAACTGCATTACCACATCCATAATAACGATTTCCTCTGCCATCATCCTGGTCTGTGTTCTTAGCTGTAACTGTTCTGTAAAGGAATTTGGATTCTTTGGCTTATGCTTTTTCAGCCACTTAGCTTCAATATCATCGAGCAGCTCATATGCTGTATCATTGACTTCCTCCGCTCTCTCTTCAAGCTCACCGAACCGCACCAGACTCTTATATCTCATTGGATATTCTTCCTTGATATATTTAATCCACATACGCCCATACTTTCCTACATCTATATCTGCCTTCTCTGTTCCTGCGACAAGCACCGGATAAAAGATTCCATTCCTTTCTTCATATGGGATGCCAAGCTTTTCAAATGTTGTCTTACTCATAATGATTACCGCCTTTCTCATCACTCTGCAGAATATCAAGCACATGCTTTAATGGAACCAGCAGTTCTTCAACATCTATACCTCTGTCAGATTCATCTAATGCCTGTAATTCTTCCAGTATCGTATCAAGATGCACCTGTACTTTCTTTGCCACCTTCATTCCACCAACAACCCTGATTTCATGCTTCAGAAGACATTGGATGATATAATCCTGTTTTGAAAGTCCGCTGAGTGAAACCTTCACATTCAGCTCCTGTGCTTCCTCCGGTGACATACGAAACGCTACTACAATATTTCTCCATCTGTTCTTGGCATCCAGCCTTTTCTCGCTCATAATAATCTGCTCCTTCCGATATAAAATCTATTCTTTTAATTTCTGCTTCATATATCCAGCAAAACTTGTACCCGCATTATCAGACTGCCTTGTACTTATCAATGCTTATAATTTTTTCCGCAGCCGCATCCATATCAATCATAGGTGCTGTTTCCTCTGCCTGTATAATGTCTGCATCGTCATCCTGCTCTTCACAATCCTCAAAGCTTGCATTGACAGCATCAAGTCTGTCTGCCATTGCCACCTGCTTTGACGGAAACAGATGTGAATAACGATATGTGATATCAATACTCTCATGACCAACCCTGTCAGCTATTGCAACTGCGGAGAACCCAAGGTCAATCAGATGTGAAATGTGCGAATGCCTAAGATCATGGATTCTGATTTTCTTCACACCTGATAATTTGCATCCACGCTCCATCTCATGATGAAGAAAGCTCTTTGTCACCAGAAAATCCTGTCTGTTGGTGTCTGGTCATATAACATTGCAAAATATTCCTGCATTTCTTCTACAAGGAACTTCGGCAGCTTGATTGTCCTGTTGTTCTTAGGTGTTTTCGGTGTTGTAATAACATCCTGCCCCTGCAGCCGCTGATACGATTTATTCCGACTGTGTTATTTTCAAAATCAAAATCTTCCATCGTAAGTGCAAGCAGCTCACCTAATCTCATTCCTGTCCAGTACAGCATTTCAAATGCATAAAATGAAACCGGCTTGTCAATCACCGCTTCTGAAAACTTCTTATATTCCTCAGTTGTCCAGAAAAGCATTTCCTTCTTTTCTTCCCTGCCCATATTTCCGGCCTGTCTTGCCGGATTTGATTTCAAATTATAAAACCTGTACGCATGATTGAATATCGCACTTAAGATGTTATGCATTGTCTTCTTGTAAGTCTGGGAATAACTCTTTCCATTCTCATTAAGGAATGCAACCATCTCATTCTGCCACTTGCGTACATCTCCCGGTGTAATTTCATTCATCTTAAGATTCTTAAAATATGGAAGTATCTTTGTATCCACAATGTGTTCTATGGTAAGCCATGTGTTGAGTTTGACATAATTTTTCACATCCTCTGTATACAGCTTCCAGAACTCTCCAAATGTCATATCCATATTATTCTCCTGCCGTATTTTGTAATTACGCTCATAATCCAGTGCTTCTCTTTTTGTTGCAAATCCTCTCTTCTTTATCTGTTTATTTTCCCCAGTCCTTACAATAGAATTTGACGAACCAGGTGCCTGTCCTACTATCTTTATAAGCTGGCATATTCATCATCTCCTTCTTTCCATATGCAGAAGCAGATGCCTAAGCCCATATAACTTTTGCACCTGCCTCTGTCTCAGTCTTCTTACCTGTTGCTTATCCTGCATCACTCATACCATAAATGCGTTCTTCAAAATATTTTCTACTTACTTTTCCACGGATTACAATGTAGCCCTTCTTTTCAAGTTCACTGTTGATCTGTCTCATAAGCTTGTATGCTGCTGATCTTGAAATTCCAAGAATCTGCATCACATCTCCTACTTCTAAAAACTTTTCGTTCATGCCCTTTCACCACCTTTCCTTTAAAAAATTTGTTTTGGCGTTTCTCCATACCAGTTCTGCTGATGTCACAACCAGCCTCCTTACCTGAGATAATCTCCTGTAATACCGCCCGCTCCTGTGCGAGGTACTCGGTCCGCTTGAGGGGAGTGTCTACATTCGCTCGATTCCTATGAATGTCCTGGCAAATGCCTGTTAGATTTCTGATACCGCTCATTCAGTTATTTTTCAATACCATGTCGTATAGATAATTAAATTGATATTATTCTATACCGTGTTGTATTGAATTATCAAGGAGTTTTTCTAATGTTTTCGTATAGAAAAACTTTCACTTTCATTTTTTCCGTGTTATACTGTCTTTAACAGTCCATCAGGGACAGATAAACGGAGGTAACTACACTATGACAATTGGTGAAAGAATAAAGAAAATACGCGTATTCCGTAAAATGACAATGGATGAGCTGGGCGGTGCACTTGGATTTGAAGGCAAAAATATGTCTGTCCGCATATCCCAGTATGAAACCGGTGCACGCATTCCCGGTGAAGATATGATTCTAAAACTTGCCAATGCTTTGCACTGCAATTACAAGGCAATCTCTGATTACAGCCTTGGTGCTGCTGAAGATATCATTGAAACACTTTTCTGGCTTGAAGAAAGTGCCACATCACTTCCTGCACGTGGAAAAGGCACAAGATTTCCGGAGTATACAGCTCCCGGCAACCTGATTCATCTGACTGCAATGACACCTGCAAAACCTTCCGAGGCTGCCAGACCAACTTATAATGAAGATGATTATAACAGTGCAGGCTCACCTGTCGCATTAACTTTTGAATATGGATTGGTAAATGATTTCCTTTCGGAATGGTGTGAAATGAAAACGAATTTAAATAATGGAGAGATTTCTCCAAATGAATATTTTGAGTGGAAAATAACATGGCCTCAGGCGTAAATTAAACTATTCCTACACAGCTCACTTTAGTACCAAAATAGTACCACAAGGCAAAAAGCAAGCTCGCAAATGCCCATTTTACTAGGCTTTGCGAGCTTTTGAAAATTATTCAAACTCAATCGTTCCAGGCGGTTTACTCGTCAGATCATACATTACACGGTTTACGCCCTTTACTTCATTTATGATTCGTGTCATAACCTTCTGCAATACCTCGAATGGAATCTCGGAGCAGTCGGCGGTCATGAAGTCGCTGGTGTTGACTGCACGAAGTGCGATTGCGTAGTCATAGGTACGCTCGTCACCCATAACGCCGACACTACGCATGTTGGTCAGTGCTGCGAAATACTGTCCAAGGTTCTTGGCAAGTCCTGCCTTGGCGATCTCCTCGCGGTAGATGTAATCGGCATCCTGTACGATACGAACCTTGTCTGCGGTTACTTCACCGATGATACGGATACCAAGTCCCGGTCCCGGGAATGGCTGACGGTATACCAGATATTCCGGGATGCCAAGCTCCAATCCGGCTTTTCTTACTTCATCCTTGAAAAGCAGGCGCAACGGCTCAATGATTTCTTTGAAATCAACATGATCCGGAAGTCCACCTACATTGTGGTGACTCTTGATTACTGCGGACTTTCCAAGTCCGGACTCGATCACGTCCGGGTAAATCGTTCCCTGTACTAAGAAGTCAACCGCGCCGATCTTCTTTGCCTCTTCCTCGAATACGCGGATAAATTCTTCGCCGATAATCTTACGTTTTGCTTCTGGCTCGGTAACACCGGCTAATTTCTTATAATAACGCTCCTGTGCATTGACACGGATAAAGTTCAGCTCGTATGGACCATCCGGGCCAAATACTGCCTCGACCTCATCGCCCTCGTTCTTACGAAGTAAGCCGTGATCAACGAATACACAAGTAAGCTGCTTTCCTACTGCTTTTGAGAGAAGAACGGCTGCTACGGAGGAATCGACACCACCGGACAGGGCACATAATACCTTTCCGTCTCCAACCTTCTCACGGATCTCACGGATTGTTGTCTCAACAAATGAATCCATCTTCCAGTCGCCGGAGCATCCACATACGTTATAAACGAAGTTTGACAGCATCTTCTGTCCTTCTTCAGTATGCATAACCTCTGGATGGAACTGTGTCGCATACAACTTGCGCTCCGGGCACTCCATCGCTGCTACTGGGCAAACTGGTGTCTTTGCAACAACCTTAAATCCCTCTGGTGCCTTTGAAATATAATCTGTGTGACTCATCCAGCAGATTGTCTGTGGCTTTACGCCCTGGAAGATAGCACTGCTGTTATCTACATCCACTTCGGTTCTGCCATACTCACTGACTGGCGCAGTTTCCACGGTACCTCCAAGCATATATGCCATCAACTGCGAGCCATAACAGATTCCGAGAATCGGAATTCCCAAATCAAATATTTCCTTCTGATAGCGTGGTGACTCCTCGCCATACACACTATTTGGACCACCCGTGAAAATGATTCCCTTTGGATTCATTTCCTTGATCTTGTCGAGCGACAAGGTGTACGGATGTACCTCTGCATACACATTACATTCACGGACACGACGTGCAATCAACTGGTTGTACTGACCACCAAAATCAAGCACGATAATCATTTCCTTATTCATGTGCGTCTCCCTTCTTCTCTTAATTTATTGTTATATTCTATAAGAAAATAAGCAAGAGTCCTATCTTTCGATAAAACCCCTGCTTATTATACTAATTATTTAGCATCTCTGCAATAACTTCCTGCGCTTTTTGTAATTGTGTATCATCTGCACGGTCAATATTGACAGCCGATGTCTGTCCATCTGGAAGTTCGACCTCATAATCCGGTGTAATACCCTTCTTGTGGATATCATTTCCGTTCGGTGTAAAATACTTTGCAATCGTAAGCTTTACTGCCGTTCCATCGGAAAGCGGAATGACTGACTGGACGATACCTTTACCAAATGTCGTTGTACCAACCAGCTTCGCCTTACCGGAATCCTGCATGGCACCGGAGAAGATCTCAGATGCGCTGGCACTGTTGCCATTCACAAGTACAACCAGCGGGATATCCACGCTGTGTTTGCCGCTATCTTTGTACTCTCCAATCACATTTCCATCCCGATCCTTCGTGGATACGATCACACCGTCATCCATGATGTAATCACACATATCGACAACGGCTGTCAGAAGTCCACCCGGATTATCACGTAGATCAATAATTGCTGCCTTGGCACCATTTGCCTGCACCTCATCGATAGCATCTTCAAATTCCTGTGCTGTATTGTCGTTGAACTGTGTAACTGCGATATAACCAACCTGATCATCCAGCATCTCGCTTTCTACCGTGTAATTCTCCACCGTACGACGCTCTACATCAAACTCCAGATAATCGGATTCGCCCTGACGGTAAATCTTCAGATGTGCCTTCGTTCCTTCTTCGCCACGGATCATATCTACTACCACAGAAAGCTCCTGATCGGTAATCTCCGTGTCATCTACCTGAACTAAAATATCGCCTGCCTTCAGTCCAGCCTGCTCAGCCGGGCTGTTCTTGATCGGACGTACGATTTCGACACGCATATCGGAATTCATCGTCACAACTGCACCGATACCTACATATTCACCCGAAGTATCTTCCTGCAGTTCTGCATACTCTTCCTTTGTATAATAGACAGAGTACGGATCATCCAGACCATCCATGATTCCGTCATACAACGCTTCTTCCTGCTTATCCCGGTCAACATCGAAATAATAATACTTGTCAATCAGGGAATTGATCTCATCGACCTTCTTTGCAACTGAACTGTCCTGCCACAGATCCGATGCAACTACTGGTTCTGACGTATCTGCCTGTGTTGCATCCGAATCCGTCTGTACATCAATGGATTCCCGTGTATTCTTCTTTGACTCTGTCCGATTTCCACAACCGATACATGCAACAGATAACGCGGTTGCCAACGCCAAAGCCCATAGTTTTTTCATGTTCTTTTTCACGTCTACTTTTACTCTCCTTTAACCTTGCGCTTTCATCTTATTGTAAATACGGCCATGGATCAACATAGCTGCCATTGATTCTTAATCCAAGATGACAATGTGGACCTGTCGAATTTCCGGTACTTCCAGCAAGCGCAATGACCTGTCCACGCGATACCGTCTGTCCCACGCTGACACACAAGCTTGAATTATGCATATATGTAGTTGACATAGACGAACTGTGTGCAACCGTTACATAATTACCCATCGAGCTTGAGTAAGACGCCGCAATTACCGTTCCAGCCTCGCATGCTACAATCGGTGTTCCTGTCGGACATCCAATATCCAATCCCTGATGATATCTCGAACCAATACCTCCAGGACTCTCTCTCGGTCCAAATCTGGAAGTAACCGTTCCTCCAGTTGATACTGGCCACTGCAGGCTTCCACCTGTATATGTGATATTTACATCTGTCGGTGCCGTTGTTGTGCTTCCTGCAGCTGCTGCCGCGGCCGCTGCGGCTGCCTGCTGCTGTCTATATGCTTCCTCTGCGGCTGCGATTGCCTGATTGGTTGCCTCGATATCCTGCTCCAGCTCTGCAATCGTTGCCTCGTAATCACCGATGGATGATTCGTAGTTTGCTACCTGTACCTGCTTACCCTCGATCATAACCTCGACAGCAGCCTTGTTGTCTTCCACTTCCAGTTTGATATCCTCAACATCCTTCAGATCTTTTTCCAGACCGGCCTTTGTATCTGCGATCGTCTGTCGTGTCTCTACCAGATCATCAAACATATTCTTATCGTAAGAATAAATCTGATCTGCATATTCTGCCTGATTTACGATATCCGAGATATCAGAGGTTGAGAAAAGTACATCCAGATACGATGGATTACCATTTTCGTATGAGTATTTGATTCGCTCTTTCATCGCCTCATACTGTTCCTGTTCCTTCTCCTGTGCAGCCGTAAGCTCGGTCTGCTTCGTCTCAATATCTGCTTCGAGCTGAGTCTGCTGCGCCTCCAGATCCGTAATTTCATTTGTATATTCCGTTACCTGCGCATCCAGTTCTGCAATCGCATCCAGAATCGAATTCTGTTCTTTCTCCAACTGGGCGAGAACGGCTTCTGCTTCTTCCTTCTTGCTTTCCTTCTGATCTTTCTGATCCTTCAGGTCCGAAATACTCGTCGCATTTACCGTCATACTCATGCTTCCAGCCACAGCAAATGCAATGATTGCTCTCACAAGCTTTTTACACTTCATATGCTTCCCTCCTAAACTTTCAAATGTTTCCGTGTTGTCAATAAACTACCAATCAAACCAAGTCCGATACCAATACCCGCAGATAATGGAATCAGAACTGAAAATATCTCCTTTGCCGGTACAAATGCAAATAAGCTCTGTACAACGGAGAACCGGCCAATGATGTACTGAACCACTGTATCATACATATAGTAGATCAAGATCAATGGAATCAATGATCCCACAAGTCCGATCACAACACCCTCTACAATGAATGGCGCACGTACGAAGAAGTTTGTCGCACCAATCAGCTTCATAATACCAATTTCTTCCTTACGCACAGTAATACCGATTGTAATCGTATTACTGATCAGGAAGATCGATACGAGCAACAGGATCACAATAATTCCGATGGATGCATAGCTGACAACGCTGTTCAGTGCTGCCACACCGTCTGCAGTTACCTCGGAGCTAAGTACCTTACGTACACCGGTCAATCCCTTTAAGTACTGTACAAATTCTGCCTGATTTGACAGATCCTTCAATGTGATCTTATATGATGCACTGTTCTTCAATGGGTTGTCCCCCTGGAATGCATCAATCGCTGCCTGCGGATCATCAAACTTCTCTTCTGCATACTGCTTCCATGCCTCATCTGCGGAAATGAAATCCAGCGTATTGACCTCATCACGCAGTCGAATCTGCTGACCGATCATTGTGATATTCTCATCTGTTACACCTTCATCAAAGAATACAGAAATTGTAACCGTATTCTCCAGATCCGTCATTGCTGTACGGAAATTCACAATCACACAATAAAATAAACCAAATAAGAACAGACAGGAAACGATTGTTCCGATGGATGCCAATGAGAACAAAAGGTTTCGTTTAATATTTTTAATACCCTGTCTGATACTATACATGAATGAACTAATCCTCATCAATATACCCACCTTTTTGCTCATCGCTGATTATTTCGCCATGCTTCAACGTGATTACACGTTTCTTCATCATATTGACGATCTCTTTGTTATGCGTTACAACAACAACCGTTGTTCCCTTCTTGTTGACATCCTCCAGAAGACGCATAATTTCCCATGAATTTTTTGGATCCAAGTTACCGGTTGGCTCATCCGCAAGCAGGATCTCCGGCTTATTTACCAGCGCTCTCGCAAGTGCGACTCTCTGCTGCTCACCACCGGACAACTGCTTTGGAAATGACTTATATTTATCCGCAAGTCCAACCAATGTCAACATCGCCGGTACCTGCCGGCGAATGTAGCGGCTTGGTGTCTCAATGACACGCTGCGCAAATGCAACATTCTCATATACCGTACGATCCTTGAGCAACCGGAAGTTCTGGAATACAACACCGATCTTACGACGGATCTTCGGAATATTTTTTCTCTTTAATTTACTGTAATCTGTGTCTGCAACCTTGATTTTTCCAGAGGTTGGATCTAACTCCTTTAACAACAGCTTAATCAGCGTCGTCTTACCAGATCCGGAAGAACCTACGATAAACACAAACTCGCCTTTTTCTATCTTCAAACTTACATCGTTCAAGGCATACGTCTTACTCGCCGGATACCTCATCTTCACGTGACTCAGTTCTAACATCTTATTATCTCCTTTTGAGCGTATCTTTTAATACTCTAACGATTCCATGTACTTCATATATTTCACAACCATAAGGGCAATCTTGAAGGTAATGGCATCCTCGAATACCCGGAGGTCAAGTCCGGTACTCTTCTGAAGTTTATCCAGACGGTAAACCAGAGTATTTCGGTGAATGTAAAGCTGACGGGATGTCTCAGATACATTCAGACTGTTCTCGAAGAACTTGTTGATTGTTGTCAATGTCTCCTCGTCGAACTCGTCTGGTGATTTACCATCAAAAATCTCCTTGATAAACATCTTGCAAAGTGGAAGTGGCAACTGATAGATCAGTCGGCCGATTCCGAGATTGCTGTATGCGATAATCTTTCTGTCGCTATAAAAGATCTTTCCTACATCCAGTGCAAGCTTTGCTTCCTTATAAGAACGGGAAACTTCTTTGATTTCGTTGACGATCGTACCATATGCCACATTGACCGATGACATGGCTTCTGTATTCAGCATATCCACAATTACCTTTGCAGTCTTGCGCATATCTTCGTAAGTCTCACTCGGCTTTACTTCCTTGACCAGAATAATGTTTTTCTCGTCAACTGCCGTAATGAAATCCTTTGTCTTGCTGGAGAACAACGTTCTGACTGTCTCCAATGCGTTGGTATCCTTCTCCGTCTTTGTCTCGATAATAAACACGATACGCTTTACATCTGCCTCAATGTGCAGCTTCTTCGCACGGTTATAAATATCTACCAGAAGCAGATTGTCAAGCAACAGGTTCTTGATAAAGTTGTCCTTGTCAAAACGCTCCTTGTATGCCACCAGAAGATTCTGGATCTGGAAAGTTGCCATCTTTCCAATCATATAGACATCCTCGGCATCCCCTTTTGCCAGTATGACATATTCCAGTTCATTCTCATCATACACCTTGAAAAACTGGAAGCCACGGATTACCTGACTGTCCGCCGCTGATTCAGAGAATTTTACAACCTCATCCTCATATTCTTCCATTCCGCGCATAGTTGTCGCAAGTATCTTACCTTCGGTATCCATCACACAGAGTTCTACACGTGTAATTGATTTAATTCCGGTAACCGTATCCTGCAGTATCTGATTCGAAATCATTCGTCCACCCCTATTCTTTGTTGTGAATTTTTAAAAATTCTGTAACAAAATTGTAACATTTATACATTCTTCTGTCAATGTCAAATACTTTCCAATTATTCAACATTGCCTATACTCATACAAAGTACATTCTACACGAAAAATGTAAAAAAAAAAAGAGGAAACGCATAATTTTTATGCATTTCCTCTGAAAAATCACACTTTGTTCAAATTTTAGAACGCAGCACCTGACTAGTTGATGATAATCTCCTCTGTCTCCTTATCGAAGATGTGGATCTTGCTCAGGTCGAATGCGAACTGAACTGTATCACCAGGTCTTGCTGTTGTACGTGCATTTACTCTTGCTGTGATATCGAACTGGTCGATTGTGAAGTACAGATATACTTCAGCACCAAGCATTTCGTAAATATTGATTCTTGCATCGATAACACTCTCAGGTGAAGACTCGATGAAGAGCTGCTCATCATGAATATCCTCTGGACGGATACCAAGAACAACTTCCTTATCAAGGAAATCACCGCTGATAAGCTTCTGAGCCTTAGCATCAGGAACCTTGATTGAGTGAGAACCGAACATAAGTAATACATCTGCTCCAGACTTAACAACCTTACAATCGATGAAGTTCATAGGTGGCATACCCATGAATCCAGCTACGAAGAGGTTGCATGGCTTATCATACAGATTCTGAGGTGTATCAACCTGCTGGATGATACCATCCTTCATAACTACGATTCTTGTACCAAGAGTCATAGCCTCTGTCTGGTCATGTGTTACGTAAATGATAGTTGTCTGCAGTCTCTGGTGAAGCTTAGAGATCTCAACACGCATCTGAACACGGAGCTTAGCATCCAAGTTTGAAAGAGGCTCGTCCATAAGGAATACCTTAGGCTCACGAACGATTGCACGTCCCATAGCCACACGCTGTCTCTGACCACCTGACAAAGCCTTTGGCTTTCTGTCAAGCAGATGCTCGATATCAAGAATCTTAGCAGCCTCATGTACCTGCTTATCAATCTTCTCCTTTGGTACCTTTCTAAGCTTCAGACCGAATGCCATGTTATCATAAACTGACATATGTGGATACAAAGCGTAGTTCTGGAATACCATCGCAATATCTCTGTCCTTAGGCTCTACATCGTTAACCATCTTGTCACCGATCCAAAGCTCACCGGAACTGATATCCTCAAGACCTGCGATCATACGAAGTGTTGTTGACTTACCACATCCTGAAGGTCCAACGAAGATGATGAACTCTTTATCTTCAATATCCAAGTTGAAGTCCTTTACAGCGTTGAAGCCATTTGGATAAATTTTATAAACATTCTTAAGTTGTAAACTAGCCATTTTGATTTTTCCTCCTTAGATTTTAGCTATAATCATCTGACTCATGATGTTTGTATGATACACCAAATAGCCCGAAGTTGCCATATTACTATTCAACAAATAAGGCGGAAAAATATTGTGTAATTTGTATATGAAAATTTTTTTCATGATTTTTTTGTGGATTTTTCACAAACTTTACCGAATCCTAACTAGCTATATTTTGTGAAACCTTCACCATAAGCCTCCCGAATATCCCCTACAAAACAGATGGCACGGTCATCCAGCTCATAAATTTTCCGCTTGACATTTACCATTTCCTTTGAACTAAGTGCACAGAGCAGCATCTGCTTTGGACATCCTGTATATCCGCCCTGTGCCGGCACACGCGTGACACCGCGCCCCAACTGCCCGGTAATGTATTCAGCGAGTGCCTTTTCCTCGGTTGATATGATATACATAAGCTTGGCATGGTTTGGTCCCTCCAGCACAAAATCAGATACTTTCGTCATGACAAACAGGACGATCAGCGCATAGATTCCGTTGCGCAGTCCGAACACGCCAATTCCAAACAGGATAATGATCCCGTCAACGATTGCCATCAGCTTTGGAACCGATACATGCGGGATGCGCCGGTTAATGATCTGCGCTGTCATATCTGCGCCGCCGGAGGACGCATTTTGCAGGAAGATCAAGCCAAGTCCACCACCCATGATTACGCCGCCACACAGTCCGTCGACCAGTACATCCCCGGTGAGAAGCGGCAATGGACGGAGCAGCCCAAGGAACACAGACAGACACACCGTCGCATAGACTGTCCGGTAAAATATCAGCTTCCCAAGTACCTTATATCCTATGATAAACAACGGAATATTGACCGCCGCATTAACCAGCCACAGCTGGATATGAAACAGATGCTCCAGCAGGATTGCCAGTCCGGTCACACCTCCGGTCACCAGCTCCAGTGGGTTAAAATATACAACAACCGAGAATGCCATCAAAAATGCTCCCACGGTCATCAAGCCATATCGTTTTGCAGTCATCACACAAACCTCCACACGAAAAAAGACTCCATACTAACATCTAGTATGGAGTCCATCTTTCATTTTTATTCGTTTTTAATGATTGCTGTCGGATGCACCAATGATAATCACGACATCGTAACCGTCTGTGGATTCTGTCACATTGCTTGTCACAGTTCCAACTTCATAGCTGGCATTTGCAAAATACTGTACCAGTTCTTTGCCTACGCCATCTTCTCTTGCTACGATCTTGGTGTCTGCAAGTGCTTCTGTGTAATCGGATGCATTTGTATTTGCATATCCATTTGCATTTAACGTATCACACCAGCGTCCGGCAAGTCCTGCAATATCGGTACTGTTCAGCACCAGGATCTTCCTATCCGTTGCACTGACTGTCTCAGCCTCCTGTGCAGCTTCGGTTGTCTCAGCCTCTGTGGATGGTGTGATCTGAAGATCATCCACCTGAGAATCCGTCAATGCATTCTCATCGAGGGTTGTCGCAGGCGTATCCTTCGCTGTGTTCCCCTTTAATGCCTGCATTACAAAAAATGCGCCAAATGCCACAATGGCAAGTCCTAATATAATAACGGCTGCGCGAAGCAACATTGAAAAGAACAATCCTGCTGCCGTCTGCTGTTTTTTTCCACTCATAATTTTCTCCTATCTACGTCATACGTTGTTTCCATCTTTTTCTATTCGTATCTACCGTCGCTCATTCTAGTCTTTTTTTCAATACATTTTTCAAGTATAGCAAATGTTGTTGTTTTTTTCAACCATTTATAGCATAATCGTAGTATGGATTTTTTGTGAAAAAGTTGCATCCTGCTATAGATATTTCAAGAATAACAAGGAGGTCCCAATCCCATGAAAACAGCTCTTATTACCGGTGCTTCCCGCGGAATCGGCGAAGCCACCGCCTATCAGTTAGCAAAAGAATACGACTGTGTTGCCATTATGAGCCGGAATACCGACGGAAAATTAAATGCCGTCGCGAATCAGATTCACACCACTACCAATTGCGAATGCATTCCATTTACCGGAGATGTGTCTGACTTTGCATTTGTCGAAGATTGCGTCCGGTCACTTGCCACATCCGGTCATCCGGTCGATACACTCGTCAACAACGCAGGCATCTCGCTCGTCGGGCTTTTTCAGGACATGACACCGGAGGAATTCGATTGCATCCTGCGCATCAATGTGACATCCGTCTACAACACCTGTCATGCTGTCATTCCGGATATGGTACGGAATCAGCGGGGACGTATCCTGAACATCTCCTCGGTCTGGGGGCTGGTCGGTGCCTCCTGTGAAGTCGCTTATTCGGCAACGAAGGGTGCCATCAACAGCCTGACGATGGCGCTTGCAAAGGAGCTTGCCCCAAGCCATATCGCGGTCAATGCCATTGCTTTCGGTGCGGTGGACACGACCATGAACGGACATCTGTCTGCCGCTGAGAAGAAGGCACTGTGCGCGGAGATTCCTGCAGAAAAAATGGCGGCTCCCGAAGAAGCCGCCGCCTGTATCTCTCATATTTTAGCAATGCCGGATTATATGACCGGCGAAATATTGAAATTCGATGGTGGCTGGATCTAGCCACCATTTTTCTTTTCTGAATTCATTATGAATCCTTCTTGCGCAGGTTTTTGATTGCTGTTGTAAGCTTGATCGGATTTCCGTAACGCAATGTCGAACTCCGGAAGATCTTACCGCCGATCACACCCATAAGTGCAACGGAAATATACAGAATGACCGCAGATACGATGATCTCCCATGTCTGTACATGTCCCATCGCCACACGCGCAAACATGGCACTGTAAGAGCTAAACGGCAGGAAAGAACAGACTTTCATCGGTACACCATCCACCTTGTCAAGCTGAAGCAGCACAACAAAATATACGATCATGATAATCATCTGTGCTGATCCGGCGGACTTGTTCAAGTCCTCAATCTTCGATACCAGCGCCCCAAGTGCGCCGTACATAAACGCATAGAAGAGGAATCCGCCAATGCCGAATACTGCAAATACAACCAATACATTGGCTGGGATATCCAGGAACATGCCAAGGTCAATGCCCCAGAAATCTTTATTGTACTGGTACGAACCAAGCAGGCAGACAGCAATGATTCCGACCTGAAATACCGTTGCCACGGCACCTGCAAATACTTTGCCGAACAACAGCGCCGTTGAATCGGTACTGGTAACCAGAATCTCGATGGAACGGTTGCTCTTCTCATTTGTAACAGAGGACGCAATACTCATGCCATACATGATGATGAGCATAAATATCAGGATTACCAGCACATAGCAGTACCAGAAATTCTGTGTGCTATCCTTGCCAAGCACATACTCATCATGTGTAATCTCCTTATAGGATGCCTCCATGAATTCATTCAGATCCAGGTCATGCTTCTCACAGTAATCCAGTTTGACAAGCATCCCCAGATAGCTGTCAAAGACAGCTGCATCGGAATTATCCATGCTCTTGTTATATACATAATAATCGTAGTCTGACAGCGAATGAACCGCGAATCCGGCGGCTGCTTCTTCCTCTTCAACCGCTTTTTTCAAAGCATCCTCACTATCAAAGCTGACCAGATTTATTCCTGTTTCCATAGAACCCCATACCGAGCCATCCACGTCAATGATCAATATTCCATCCGAATCGTAGACCCCGTATGTATGCTCTGCATCCGCATCTGCGGAAGAATCCTCCTTTGAAGTGCTGTCCTGAACGGTAGAATCCTTCTTATCTCCCGTAATTGCATCCTTGACACGCGGCACGAACATAATGCCCGCTGCCAAAACAGCAATCAGGATTGTGGATATCACATATGACTTGCTCTTAAAATAGTTGTCCAGTTCAAACTTTAATATCGTGAAAAACTGTTTCATGTTATACCGCCTCCTTTGCTGCTTCTGTGTCCGGTTCTTCATCTCCGACACATGAGATAAAGATATCATTCAAGGATGGCTCATAGGCTCCAAACTGGTGAATTTCAACTCCTGCCTGTTTACAAACATCAAGGATCTGCCACATATCGGCCTGGGTTTTCAGTTCAAGCACCACGTACTTTTTAGTCACGCGCTCAACAGCTGCATAAGAAGACAGCTTCTCCCTACAGATATCAGCCAGCTCCTGTGGGCTGTAATTGTCCGCCGATATCGTCTTTCTGCCACGTCCGTACGTATCCTTGATATCATCGAGATGTCCGGATAACACGACATCGCCATGGTTAATAATTGCGATATCCTCGCAGAATTCCTCCACGTAGCTCATCTGATGACTGGAGAAAATGACGATGCGTCCTTCGCGGATCAATTCCCGGATGACGTCCTTTAACACCTGTGCATTGACCGGATCCAGACCGGAAAACGGCTCGTCTAATATGACTAACTGTGGCTCACCGACCAGAGTTGCCGCAAGCTGTACCTTCTGCTGGTTTCCTTTTGATAATGTCTCTAAATTCCGGTCAATATATTCGGATACATGAAGACGCTCCAGCCATTTCACAGTGCTCTCATTCGCCTGTTTCTTATTCATGCCCCGGAGCATAGCCAGATACACCATCTGGTCACGTACTTTTTTCTTTGGGTAAAGTCCCCGTTCCTCCGGCAGATATCCAACCTGGCTTGCCGTCGGGTGAAATATTTCTCCATCGAGCATAATCTCACCAGAATTCGCATGGAATACATCCATGATAATCCGGATCGTCGTCGTCTTGCCTGCGCCATTTCGACCAAGCAATCCGAGTGCCCGTCCGCTCTCCACCGCGAAGCTGACCCCATGCAGGATTTCTTTTTCCCCGAAGCTTTTTCTTATATCTTTTAATTCGAGCTTCATAACCTCTTCCTTCCTATCTACCGATTTTGTTATTCCTACGTACTATACAAATCCGAAATTTTGTATAAAAATAACATGTTCCCAATATAGCAGAATCAATTGTCATTTGCAACTATCTGCTCCTGCATTTCATCTGTCTGCCAGATAAAATGCAGGTCTATCGAAAACATGTTATGATCCATCACCATGTATCCGCATGATGACCGGCATGCACATCCGTGCATATCTTTCTATTATTATCAACTGTTATGGCAGTGCATACTTCTGTTCATATGCGCGGTACTGTTCGTCGTACCACTTCGCATCCTGCTCTTTCACTTCTTTGCGGTGCTCATGTGCATCGAGTTCATCATCCTCCACCTGAATCACACAGGTAGCAATATTCGAGCAGTGATCGGAGATACGCTCGTAAGTATCCGAGATATCTGACAGACTAAGTCCAAGCTCAATCGTACATTTGCCTTTGCGCAGACGCTTGACATGTCGTTTCTTGAGTTCTTTGTTCATATCGTCCATCAACTCTTCCAAAGGCTGTACAAGTGCCGCCTTATAACGGTCATTTTGCTCAAATGCATTAACTGTCATCGTCAGGATATCTTTGAGTGCCTTGCTGTAGACAGCAAGCTCATCCATCGCCTTCTTCGAGAAGATCAGTTCTTTCTTATGCATCTGTTCCACTGCCAGCAGTATATTCACAGCCAGATCCGAGATACGCTCGATATCTCCCAGCGAATGAAGCATCAGTGACAGACGGTGTCCATCTTCCTTCGAAAGATCTTTCGTAGAGAGCCGGAGCAGATACGTGCCAAGCTGATCCTCGTATTTGTCGACGGTATCCTCTTCCTTGCGGATCCGTTCCGCTATCTCCTCATCGTATGCGGTAAGCAATCCGACTGCGCGGCCAACGGATTTCATAGAGAGCTCTGCCATCGCAGAAGCCACCTTCCGGCACTGCATAATCGCAAAACCAGGTCTCTCTAAGAATACCGGATCCAGAAGCTGCAGTACCTTGTCATGCTTGCTAAGCTCGTCTTCTTCCTCGTCGTCATCCTTGATGGTCTTAACAGCAAGGAACTCCAGGAATCCGGAAAGCGGAAGCAGCACAATCGTTGCGGCAATATTAAAGATCGAATGGATCGTTGCAATTCCTACCTCATTTGCTGCCTGCGGCAGGAATGCATAATGTACAAATGCATTGGAGATATAAAATACTAACATGAATACAACCGTTCCGATTACATTAAAGTAAAAATGAACCGCTGCCGCACGTTTTGCGTCCTTACTTGCTCCCACACTTGAGATCATCGCAGTCGTACAGCTGCCGATATTCTGTCCCATAATGATAGGGAGGGCAAGTGCATAGGAGACAGCACCCGTGGAGCAAAGTGCCTGCAAAATACCTACGGACACAGAGGAAGACTGCATGATTGTCGTCAATACAAAGCCTGCAATAACTCCAAGAAGCGGATTCTCAAACTTCGTCAGAATCTGTGTGAACTGCGGAACATCCTTAAGCGGTTCCACTGCCGAACTCATTGCGGTCATACCATACATCAGAATCGCAAAACCAAGTAAGATCGTTCCGATGTTATGTTTCTTCTCACTCTTGCAAAATACAACTAAAATCGCTCCGATCACAGCCAGAATCGGCGTAAAAGAGGTCGGCTTCAGCATCTGAAGGAAGAAGCTTCCTCCGTCAATACCGGACAGTGACAGCAGCCACGAGGTTGCCGTTGTACCGATATTCGCACCCATGATAATACCGACTGCCTGATTGAGCTTCATGATACCGGAGTTAACAAAACCAACGACCATAACCGTCGTCGCTCCGGATGACTGGATGACTGCCGTTACACCTGCGCCAAGCAACACAGCAGACCACTTATTGGAGGTAAGGCGTTCGAGAACCTTTTCCAGCTTACCACCTGACATCTTCGCTAATGCGTCTCCCATTATATGCATACCGTACAGAAACAATGCGAGACCACCAACCATGGATAGAACGTCAAAAATATCCATCTTTTTCTCCTATTCTCTTTATTGACATTTTATAAGCCGGTCTGCTGGATTTTACCCAAAATTCACCTAATTTTTACAGTTTCCGGTCTTTAACAATAATACAACCTTGAAGAGGTCTCCGTCAATCATTATTTCCACTTTGCCGTTCTGTAATTCCATCAGGCTCTGCGCAATGGATAGTCCGAGTCCATTGCCCTCTGTATTTCTTGAACGGTCGCCACGGACAAACCGTTCCTTTAATTCATCGCCAGAGATGTTGAGTGGTTCCTTCGAAATGTTCTTGAAGGTCACTGTGATCTCTCCCGGTTCTGCCTCGTCAATATCGATGTATACCCGGCTGTTTGGCTGGGCGTACTTGATGATATTTCCGATCAGATTGTCGAACACGCGCCACAGATGTCTGCCATCTGCCATGACATGGCAGTCTGCCTGCGCACCATATTTCTTCGTCAGATAATTCGTCACTACCGGCTGCAGCTTACATGCCGCAAGCCGCTCTTCGAATTCTCCGAGCGCCTGTTCTAAAAGCATTTCCACGTCGGTCGGTTCCATATGCACTTCCAGATTACCCGTAGACGCCTTGCTCGCTTCGATCAGATCCTCGATCAGCTTCTTGAGCCTTGCAGACTGTCGCTGCAGCACCCCCAGATATTCTGCTTCCTTGTCACTTAAATCGCCCTCCTTGGAGAGGATATCCACGTAATTGATAATAGACGTAAGCGGTGTCTTGATATCATGGGAAACGTTCGTGATAAGCTCCGTCTTCATCCGCTCGCTCTTCATCCGTTCTGCCACTGCCACGCGCACGCTGTCCTGAATACAGTTTAATGTCTCGCCATGTGCCGCAAATTCCGGCAGCATATGTGTCGTGTCGATCTTATAATCGGTCTCGCCGTCCGCAATCTTCTTCGCACCATCCTTCAGCCGATACATCTGCACGATCACGCGGATCAGGAAGACCGCAAGCAAAGCCGCACATACCAGATCCAGCACGATTGCCAGTCCGGCAGAACCACTCGCAGCCACGAGAATAAACCGGAGCAGTGCGATTCCTGCCAATCCGCCAATCCATTTCCAATAGAGGTTAAAATGTCTTCCAAGGAAACGGAATAAATCCCGAAGCTTGCCAAACACCCATTTCACAAGCCGCACAAGCAGTTTACAAAGCCGCCAGATCAATGTGTTTGCAAACATTGCCCAGCCGGAAACCTTCATTCTGGTTGATGTCGTCATCAAAAGCGGCGGGAAAAGCAACGCCACGACAGCCAGATAGATTGCTGCTAAAAACAGCTCATCAATCCCGGAATATACATAATAATTAATTACATTGACTCCCGTTGCAAAAGCCGCGAAGAATACATACAAAAACAGATCATACGGTATCCGGTCGAACGCATTGCAGGTAATCTGTTCCTGCGCTTTTCTGTGCCCGGATGCAGTGATCAAAAATCCGCCCATAACCAGAATCAAAATGATCGAAGCAGCAAGCGTATAGGGTGCCGCCTTTACAACCGGCTTACAATACCGCAGCACGATCGACTCTGCATAGATATCACGTGCAGTCAGGTCGGATCTGACATAGGCATACAGCGTGTAAGAAACCGGTGTATACATATCAATGCCCTGCGTCAGGCTGCCGTCATAATCCAGCGTCAGGCTCTCATTGTATATCTGCACATCACCGGCTTTCTTCGTCGCACGTGCAACTGCCTTCTGATAAGCGGAATTGTTCGAGAGATAATAAATAAAATTTGTGTTGTCAAGCTGAATATACGGATCCGCATTGCCTTCGTCATCTACGGCAGTGTCAACCACGGTCATATCCGCAAAGGAAATATTGCTCCAATCCCAGTACATGTCACGGATTGACGCAGGAACTTCCCCGGATGTTGCAAATACATCTTCGTCCGCTTCATAGCTGCTGTAATCCTCATCATATTCGTCCGGTACATAATTGTTCTTCCAGAAATCAATGATATCCTCCAGAGAAAGCTTACAGGTGATCGTCGTCTGTCCGGTATAGGTCATTATCTGCCTGGATCTTACGTCATGATACTGATACTCTTCTGCCTTGTAATTCGACAAGGTTGGATACTTCTTTGCATCATCTGGTACGACCTCGAAGTAGAAATTGCTGTTTTTCTCATTGAAATAATCCTTATAATACCGTATCGTATGATTCTCCTGCGTATCATCCTGACTTTCCACATATGCCTTGTAGTATTCGTCCACCTGATACGAGGAATTATCCACGAGATTTCCCATATAGCCATCGTAAATCGCCTCCGCCTGCATCTGGCGGGAATCGCCGTACGAAATCGCCGCAACTACCACACAGCCGGAAACCACTGCCATAAAAAGCGATACAGAAAGCAGGATTGCAGCAACCACCTTTGCCACTGCACTTTTCTTTAATTTGTCCATTTTATCATTCCTTCCCAAACATATACCCTTGTCCCCAGACTACCTTGATGTAGCGTGGTTCCGAAGGATCTGCCTCGATTTTCTCACGCAAGTGGCGAATATGTACTGCAACGGTGCCCTCCTGTCCGAACGGTGCATCCTCCCAGACGGCACGATAAATATCCTTCGGTGCATACACCGTATTCGGATGTTCCATCAGGAATTTCAGGATTGCATATTCTGTCTTCGTCAGGTTCACAGGTTCTCCATCAATCGTAACCTTCTTCGCCCTATCATCCAGACAAACTCCGCCGACCTCGAGCGCATCTGTCTCCGGTTCCTTCGGGACATTTCCGCCAAGCATCATGTAACGGCGCAGCTGTGCCTTTACTCTTGCGATCATAACAACCGGGTTAAATGGTTTGGTAATATAGTCGTCGGCGCCAACCGACAAACCAAGGATCTTATCTGTATCTTCACTTTTCGCTGTGAGCAGAATGACCGGAACATTGGACGTCTTGCGAATCTCGTTCATCGCTGTGATACCATCCATCACCGGCATCATGATGTCCATCAGTACAAGCTGCACATCACCGGTTTTCAGCTTCTCACATGCCTCCTGTCCGTTGTACGCTTTCGTCACCTGGTACCCTTCTGCAGACAGGTAAATACCAAGTGCCTCCACGATATCCTTCTCATCATCACAGACTAAAATGTTATACATATTGTTCTCCTCTTCCCTATCGGTAATCTCCGACCATACAGGTACCCCTGTTGCTATGATACCTGTATTATCGCAAAATGAATTTTAAGATACTAGATTTCATATATTTAAGATTTTATTAAGAACATTTCATTTCTTTTCGATCCTGCAACACAGGAAATGCATCCCGGATCTTTGTCACATCGTTTTGTATATCATACACAAGTAGTTTTTCTTCCTTGCAGGAATCATCTGCAAGCCGGATTTCCCTCATCGGCACAAGCAGGCTGCCATCCGGAGCATACACCCCCGAATCCCCGGAATAATACTGTCCGTCCATATCACCGCAACAGTTCACCCCTGCCACATAGCACTGATTCTCGATGGCTCGTGCCGCAAGTAATGTCTTCCAATGCGACGTACGTGCCTCCGGCCAGTTTGCAGGCACAATAAAAATCTCAGCCTCCGGCACCATCGTCCGGAACTGTTCCGGGAAGCGGAGATCATAGCAGATTGCAAGCCCTGCCTGAAATTCTCCGAGTTTTCCGGTACAAGGCTTCTCTCCACCCCGGAAATGTGCATGTTCTTCCCCATAGGAAAACGGATGGATCTTAGCATAGTCCATTGCAATGCTTCCATCCGGTGTCACGATCGAATAATGATTCTCACAGAGTGGTTCTGTCTTTTTGACCCAGCCGATGCCGATTGTCTTGTGGTGCCGCCTTGCAAGTGCCGATACCTGATCAATCGTCCAGCCAGTTTGAGGCAATTCCGTCATAGTCTGAGTGTTTCCCGTCTGCACACAGGCTTGCACCACATCTGGCGACTCACAGTTTTCTGCTGTCACATCGGTATGCATCGAGAATCCCGTCAGGCTCATCTCCGGGAACAATACGATCTCCGCGTCCGCGGCTATCACAAATTCCTCTGCCCGGACGAGATTCGTCTGTTTGTCTTCCCATAGGATATTCGTTTGTGCCAGTGCAATCCGCATACGCTCTCTACCTCCACACGTTTACCACTGTCCCATCACTTTATGCATAAATGCGCCAACCTCTTCCCAGGCGCGCTTTGACTCCGGTATCACTGTGCCGCTCATCTGAAACACATGAAACATACCTTCATATACTGTGAATCGTACCGGAACGCCTTGTTCCTTTGCCTTCTTCGCAACCGATACCGCATCATCATACAGCATCTCGTGTGTACCGACCTGAATCAGCATCGGCGGAAATCCGGTAAAGTTACCATACATAGGAGAAATCAAAGGGTTCTTCGCATCATTTTCCCCGATATACGGGCTGTGCAGCAGCATCTCTCCACCGCCATCTGCACCAAAGACCGGATCGATCTCCCGGTTCTTCGTATACGATTCTCCCGTGATTGCCAGATCGGTCCACCCATACCTTTGTCACAGTTCTTGTTGTCGATGGATAAGAATTGGTAATTGTGAT
>OGYZ01000452.1_pt1 | contig 37345 bp, 48 predicted proteins | sample 1576681 | NCBI WGS metagenome assembly OGYZ01 (sample SAMEA3541480, study PRJEB24748) | human gut metagenome | biome: human gut; feature: human-associated habitat; material: faeces | place: China | collected 2012 | reverse complement strand
TTATAGACGAAAATGCATTACAAGTAAATTTTACTCGGCTGCGAAAAACGCTTCGTGAATTTGGTCTTGAAGAACGTATAGAAACAGTGCGCGGTCAAGGCTACCGCTTGAAAGAGCAGGTGCGCTTATGAATAAGTTGAAAATACTTTTAATCTATATTTCCTCTAACCGGGTATGGATTATTACACTTGCCTGTTTGGACTTGTTCTTTATATTTCTTGCTTGGTTGGCTAACCCTGATTATTTTATAAATTATGCTGCATTGATAATTTTTGTGTCATTTGCCGCACTTGCTATTCCTCTTGCTATATCAATCAGAAAACGTAACAAGGCAGACGCTATTTTTCGGCGTTTTCTATTAGAGCCGGACGATACCAACGAATACTTACTGTGTGAAGCTGTTCCCGCTGTAATACGCCCTCTTATCTGTGAATTGGGAAAACATTTGAGGACGCAGCAAGAATATATCAACGAACAGAAAATTACAGTTACAGACTATGAACACTATGTTGAAAATTGGGTGCATGAAATCAAAAAACCACTATCCCTTATGACCTTGCTACTGGATAATCGAAAAGATGAAATGTCCCCTTTGGTTCATACTCGTATGCTTTATGTACGCGACCATACCCGACAGGATATAGAACAAATTCTATACTTTTCAAGGCTTGGGGCTACACATAAGGATTACTCTTTTGAGTCGCTTTCAATTCTTGGAACTTGCCGTGAAGCAGTTGAAGATAATTTAACGCTTCTTGAAGAAGCCGGATTTTCTATTGAATATACCGAAAACGATTATCAAGTGATTTCTGACAAAAAAGGTCTGATGTTCATTTTAGGACAGATAATCAGTAATAGTGTGAAATATGTGGGAAACAACCTTGCCCCACGGCTCATATTTTCCATAGCTGATAGTATGAATAGTGAACAGATTTCTTTATCTATCAAAGACAACGGCACAAGCATACCATTGTCTGACTTACCCTTTGTTTTCGACAAGGGGTTTACCGGAGATACGGGCAGTTACCTTAGTCGTTCTACAGGTATGGGCTTATACCTTGTTCAGAAAATGGCAACTGACTTATTTATCACGGTGGAGCTTAAAAACAATTCATACGGTGGAACAACCGTAACCTTGACGTTTCCAAAAGTGTAACGTCTATTTGGGAGGTAGTGAAATGCAGTTACAGAATGAAATAGTAAAAAAGCACACGCCAATAAAAAGCTTGCTCATTGATTGGTTAATTATATTTGGAACGTATCTTTTTATCCGCATATTCTTTGCCCTCTTTGGGCTTCATCAGAATATTGTCCTCTTGGGCTGTTGCCTTGCGATATTGCCCTATCTTTTTGGGGCGTTATATTTACAGAAATCCCACAAGCAATGTCAATTATGGCTTGCTGCATTGGCTATTTTAATACCGTCGGTCGTTGAAAAAGCAGCAATATATTTATTTGGTGCGTACTTATACAATTTAAGACCGATAAATGTTGTAGGAGTTATGGAAGCGATTAAGAGTAACGCACCATATACAAACTTCATTAAAAATCAATCAGCACAGAATTTAATAAATCTATCATATTTTAATTGGACATATATTCTATGCAGTATAGCTATTTCTGTTTTGGTTATCCTGCTTTTACATAAGACAAAACAAAAAAGTAATAAAGGATAATGAGAAATTTTTGAAATTGACATAGTATAGAACATCTGCCGGACGACGGCAAAGAAAAAAAGCCGTCGCAACGCAGACAGGTTTTCACGCGCCTATTCTATTTCGGCGGCTTTGATTTTCAGAGCCGCCGTTTCTTTTTATCTATCTAAATTCTAACGATAACTCTCCTACTAGATAAAGACATGGCGGTATCAAGGAGGTATCGTCATGTCCTTTTTCCTATGCCCTAATAGACTGTTATCAAAAAAAGCCATTACCCGCCAACGGGTTATTCTGGCTACATAGATGAACTCACAAATCATACATATACTTTTGATAATTCCTTTGCGCCTGTCTGCAATTTGCAGACGGGCGCATTTTGTATTTTATCAAAAAACTTTTTCAAAAAATTTCTAAAACCAACGTCCATTTTGAAGTGCGTTGGTTTGAGGGTTTACGAAAGGGGACATTTCAAACTCCACCGCTTTCGCGGCAGCGAAAGGAGGTGAGAACATGAACGAGCCTATTCGTACCCAATGGCAAATCCGTTGTGCTTTTAACGGCTTTTGCAAACTGGCGTTGAAGCGAGAAGCTATGAATGCCCACAGGGACACAAAGCAGCGACAATTACGCGAGGTTACTTTTTCTGACCTGTCGCCACTGGAAGAAAAACAGCTCTACGTCTGCGACGAGTATTTTGCAGATGATGAAGCAGAACAGTCTTTCGTTGTCGGCGGCAAAGAAATTACTGCGAAGCTGCTTGCCGAAGCCCTGCACAGTTTGCCGGAAGAAAAGCGGGAAACCGTACTGCTGTATTATTTCTTTGACATGAGCGAACGCGAGATTGCAAAGTTTTGTAATCTGTCAAGGACAACGGTACAGTCCCGCCGGACAAGCTCAATGAAGCTGTTAAAACGCTATTTGGAGGAAAAAGCCTATGACTGCACAGATTAGTAAATCAGAACAGGACGAACGCGGCTTGTTGCCTTACCCGGTAATCATAGCCGCTACTAAGGGCGACCCGGAAGCTATGAACATTGTCGTACAGCATTACGAAAGCTACATAGCGTCCCTGTCTATGCGAAAGCTGCGTGATGAGCGCGGAAATATCTATTGGGGCATAGATGAGGATATACGCGACCGCTTGCGTTCGCGTCTTATGCGGGCTGTCCTTTCATTCAAGGTTTGAGATAACCACAAGCAGCGTCCCCCTTTCCGCTGCCTGTTGACTTGACCTTACTTGCTCTTTGACAAAGAAAGCGACGCAAGATAACGGCGACGCAGTATAGGGCAAATCGGATACGTCCTTTTTGCGTTGAGCCATACGGCAGGTGCGCCATGACGCTTTTCTTCTATTGGAGAAAGTCGAGCGACCACCACCACGCCGGGGAACAAGTGTAGCGGCTTGTGGGCGACGACACGCACTAAGGGTAGACAAGCCTTTATAGCCATAGTCCGAGCGTTAAAAGCGTCGCAGGCATTGGGTAGAGCTGCCTTAACGGGCAGGGGTGGAACTCCCGCGAGGTTGTGCTAACAGCCGTCCGATTAAAGCCCCTTTTACTATTCACTTTTCCTAATATTGAAAGGGGGACGATACTATGAGTAACGCCGACGTGCCTATTTGGGAAAAATACACGCTTACGATAGATGAAGCAGCTAAATACTTCCGTATCGGAGAAAACAAGCTGCGTAAATTAGCCGAGGAAAATCCTGCCGCCGGGTGGGTTATTATGAACGGCAACCGTATTCAAATCAAGCGCAAACAGTTTGAAAAAATGATTGATACCATAGACACAATCTGATAGTGAAATTGAGCCTTGAATGTGCTATAATGGGATAAGCATATCAAGGCTCTTTCCGTCTTGGAAAGGAGCATTGAAAAATGTCAAAGAAAAGACGTGACAGCAAAAATCGAGTTTTGCGGTCGGGAGAGAGCCAGAGAAAAGACGGAAGATATGCTTACAAATATATAGATACCTTTGGTAATCCGCAGTTTGTGTATGCGTGGAAGTTAGTACCTACGGACAAGACCCCTGCCGGAAAGCGTGAGGATATATCCCTACGAGAAAAGGTAAAAGAGATACAGAAAGACCTTGACGACGGGATAGACACCATAGGCAAGAAAATGACGGTCTGCCAACTTTATGCAAAGCAGATACGCCACCGGGGAAATGTAAGGTACAATACGAAAAACGGACGCAAGCGGCTGATGAAGCTACTGGAAGAAGATAAACTTGGGGGCTGCCCGATTGACAGCGTGAAGCTGTCCGACGCGAAAGAATGGGCAATCCGCATGAAAGAAAAAGGAATTTCCTATAAGACTATCAGTAATGACAAGCGTTCCTTGAAAGCTGCCTTTTACACAGCGATACAGGACGATTGCATAAGGAAAAATCCTTTTGACTTCCAGTTAAACACTGTCATTGAAGATGATACAGAACCAAAGGTTCCGCTAACACCAGCGCAGGAAGAAAGTTTTTTGTCCTTTGCTCAAAATGACAAAGTTTATCAGAAGTATTATGACGAGCTTATTATTTTGCTTGGGACAGGGCTTCGTATCTCTGAACTTTGCGGGCTGACCGATACTGACATTAACTTTGAGAATAGGATAATCAATGTAGACCACCAACTTTTAAGAAGTGCGGAAACAGGATATTACATTGAAACACCAAAAACGAAAAGCGGTATTCGTCAAATTCCAATGAGCGAAAAAGTATATGAAGCATTTAACCGAGTGCTGAAACGGCGCAGGGGTGCAAAAGCTGTTACTATTGACGGTTACAGCAACTTCCTTTTCCTCAACCGGGACGGCTACCCGAAAACAGCTACCAATTATGACGGTATGTTTAGGGGGCTTGCAAAGAAGTACAACAAGTACCATGAGGAAGCTCTACCGAAAGTAATGACACCGCACACCTTACGTCATACGTTCTGTACCAACATGGCAAATGCCGGAATGAACCCGAAAGCATTACAGTACATTATGGGACATTCCAACATTACTATGACGCTGAACTATTACGCACACGCTACTTTCGACAGCGCAAAAGCTGAAATGCTGCGGATAGCAGCTTAGTAGTAAATCAAGGTTTTACTACTTCTTTACTACTTTTGAAAGCAAAAACCTAAGCGGATATAAAAATATATGTGAGTTTCTTCCGATACGAAAAATGCCGGAAAAGCCTGTAAATACGGGCTATACCGGCATATAAGAACTTCTAAAAAGATAATCAAAATTCATATCTAATTTTAGAATTGAAAAATGATAATCTGATGGACTTGGTGTCCTTTGTATTTCAGGAAACCTTTACGCTGCATGACAGTATTTATGAAAATATCGCCATTGGAAACAAAGAAGCTACGCCCCAGCAAGTAGAGGCCGCGGCCAAAGCCGCGCAGATCCACGATTTTATTATGAGCCTTCCGAATGGCTACAAAACTAAATTGGGCGAGGACGGCGTAAAGCTGTCGGGCGGAGAAAAGCAGCGAATTTGCATTGCGCGGGCAATTTTGAAAGATTCTCCCATTATTATCTTCGATGAAGCGACCAGCTTTGCGGACTTGGAAAACGAACATAAAATCCAGCTTGCCTTATCGCACTTGCTGAAAGGCAAAACCACCATCATGATCGCTCACCGGCTCCATACGATTACGGGCGCAGATCAGATTTGTGTATTCCACGAAGGACGCCTTTTGGAAAAAGGAAAACATGATGAACTGGTGTCAAAGGGCGGGCGGTATGCCGATATGTGGCGCAGTTATACGCAGGAGGTGACAGCATGAATTACACATTCAAAATGATTCGCCGGGTAGCCGGTAAAAATATAAAGTCTCTGTATCTACCCATTGTGCTGTCCTGTGTGGATGCCCTGCTTCACATGGGTATGTTCAGCACAATGATTATGACGATTATCGAGCTGATCGGCGGCGTCTTTACAATGCAAAGATTGACCTTGTACGGCGTCATTCTCGTACTGCTGTTTCTCATGCGGGCGATCCTTTTTTCCATAAACTATACGCAAGTACAGTATCGCGGTGCAGATATTTCGGCGCAGCAACGCCTTTCTCTCGGCGATCATATTCGTAGCCTGAATCTTGGGTATTTCAATAAGAACAGCATTGGCCGCCTCATGAGTACGCTGACTACGGATATTACAGACTTTGAACAGGTTTTGACACATTCTCTGGCGAGCTTGATAAAGGTGCTGTTCTTCAGCGCTCTGGCCCTCCTGTTTGCCTTTATGGTTTCATGGCAGTATGGACTGATTGCTACGGTGCTGATCCTGATTGCGTTCCCTTTAATGCGTCTGAGTGGAGAGATGTCACAGAAATACGGCGGCAGGCAGCGAGCAAGCGTTAGTCGTGTGATCTCCCGCATTGTGGAGTACATCAATGGAATCAGAACCTTTAAGCTCTATAACATGACAGGCGAAAAGTTTCAGCGCCTTGACGATAGCTTTACCTCCTTAAAAAAAGATTCCGTAAAACTGGAACTCTCGATTATGCCTTTTTCTATCTCCTTCAGTTTTCTGACCTCGTTGATTCTTCCGGCAGCGTTAATTTTGGCTCCGGCCTTATATCAAGCGGGAGTAATCGACACACAGCGCATGATCGCCCTACTGATGATAGGCGTATCGCTTTCCAGCATGATGGCAACGCTCGGCAGTCTGTACCCGGAATTGAAGTATCTCAGTAAGGCGGCGGAGAACATCTTACAGGTTCGGCAGGAGACACCCTTGCCGTATCGTGAGGATGCAGCGCAGCTTAACGCATTTGATGTCAGCTTTTCCCATGTAAATTTCGCTTATGAAAAGAATGTACCCGTGTTGCATGACGTTTCCTTTTCTGTGAAGCCGGGGACGACGACGGCACTGGTAGGGCCATCCGGCAGTGGTAAAACCACGATCATCAGCCTGATTTCCCGGTTTTGGGATGTGTCAAAGGGCTCCATTACGATTGGAGGCTCAGATATTCGGGAACAGTCACCGGATGCGCTGACAGGGAAAATGGCCATCGTCTTTCAGGACGTTTATCTGCTGCATGACACCATAGCGAACAACATCCGGGTGGGAAAGCCGGGTGCGAGTATGGAGGAAATCATCGCGGTAGCAAAGGCGGCGCAATGCCACGAGTTTATTTCGGCGTTGCCGGACGGCTACGATACCGTGGTGGGCGAAGGTGGAAATACCCTTTCCGGCGGCGAGAAGCAGCGAATCTCCATTGCACGCGCTCTCATCAAGGATGCACCTATCGTCTTGTTGGATGAAACCACTTCCAGTTTGGATGCAGACAATGAGAAAGAGATTCATAGGGCGCTGGACGCTCTGATGAAAGACAAGACGGTAATTGTCATTGCGCATCGTCTTAACACGATCATCGGAGCGGATCAGATTCTTGTTCTGGACAAAGGAATAATCAGTGAGCGCGGAAACCACAAGGAGCTTTTGGCACAAAACGGATGGTATGCCCGTATGATTTCAGAGCAGACAAAGGCGCGGGAGTGGAGCATTACCTGATGCCGCAAAAGATGCTTATACGCAAAACGGAGGAGCTTGCAAAAGCAAGCTCCTCCGCACTGGTATACTGTATCGCTGAAAGGTCAGTATTGAGGATACTGCTTCCACAGGCAATCCTCAATCGTTTTGATGGCATGAACCGCCTCGACATCATCGACTCCGTTTGATAGAAGGGCGTAACCCCGATATACGCAGCCATTCTTCACCCTTAATTCTTCGGCATACACGCCGCTGTAGCCTCAGCCTCCATTGAGCCAGCAACAGCTGATTGTACTGTCCCTCTTAGATTTCTCCGGATACTCCGGCAAAAAGGCTGCAGTATACTGCGATTGTGTCTGTGCAAAATACGCATCGTTACCTGTCCACACACCATCCATGTTTCGGATACTTTCTCTGAATGTACGAAACCTCATGGGCTGTACCTCAGAAGAGTGTATTCGGGGCGTTATCAGGCGCTGCATACGTTTCCTGTGCCGGCATTGTCGCTGATTTTATCGGGTTCTGCAGATAGTATGCCGTCAGCCATGACTGGTAGTGGGTTTTGGTCATCAGCATAAGCTCGCTGAACAGTTCAAAAGTCATGCTGACCGAGACATGGTTTTCAGGATTCTTTCCGAACCGCGGTACGATCAGACCTTTGGCGTTGGTTTCTCCGGGACCGCTGTCAGCAACGAAAAGAAAATCCGTCTTACTGCCGCAGACGAGCTGCGCAGTCCGCGACAGACTTTTCCCATCCGCTCGTGCCCGTCCGTACCTTGCGAGCTTTTCCGCCGAAGTGCCGCCAAGGCACTGATAGAGCGGCGTGCTGTCACCATTTTTCTTCTTAGCCTGCATAAGATAGCGCAATTCACCACCCACCAGCTTCCGGCACAACTCCAACACCTCCGCCATATCGATGTAGATTTGAATGCTGTTGGTCTGACGCTGGCCGGAGGGCTTGCTGAGGTCGTAGGAGGCAAATGTAAAATGCGCTTTCCCGATCTCAAAGGCATCATTCAGACTTTCCACAAAGCAGTTACGTGCATCGATGCGAATGATTTGGCTACGGTTGCGGTCATCATTCATGGCTGAGCTCCTTCCACAATGCCGGCAGATGTTCAAGTGCGTCGATAAGACGGTCGCTGTTTTTTTGGAACTGTTTCCGGAAATCCTCCTGAATGTCATAATTGAGATACAGCGCCTGATAGGTAATGGACCAGACCCGCTCCATGGATTTGTCAGGAAGCATTTTCTCCAGCTCCACGATTTGCTGTCTTACAGAGAACAGCGCTTTCTGCCATGCAATAAAATCGTTGTCGTGGATGGGTATGCCGAAGCTTTCTACCCACTCGCGTACGGTATGCTCTTCGGAACGATCTCCGCACTCAATGGAGTTGATGATATACTGGATCCTGGCACGCTCAATGGCGTTCGGATCCGTTTCTTTCGCATCCAGCTTTATGCTGCGGCCCAGTGGGAACAGGGCGCAAACCGTAGGCTTTGCATTATGAACAGAACATTTCCGGTCCCTGAGCAGCGGGCAACGCTTAATAGATCCTCTCGGCTTGAGCCGTACAATGGGGATTCGGGAGTTTTGCCCCAGATATACCTCGCAATATTGTGCAATGGTGTCCCGTGGCGCAAGTCCCAGCTCCTTGGATATGTTGTAGAGGTCTTTGGGATTCAGGAGAATATCCTCCCGGTTGATGCAGCACTTCCCGCACTGCTTGCAGTGAAAACGAAAATGCTCATCCGTTCCGATGCACATCTCGTCGTAGTGCTCCACAATGTGTCGTAATCTTTGATCCATTTTACTTCTCCTTTTTATAGAATAACAGTCGGGGTGTGTCGGTTATGGCTGCTCCGCCAACAGGGACAGTGCGGCCTTGAGCTGTTGAAGATTTTTTGCATATTGCGTTAGGAACGGCTGATCTAAGTCGAAATCCGAATACTTATATCGCCAGAACAGGAGCATCGCCTGTTGCCGATGGAATTCGGGTATCCGACGCATGAGTCGTGCAATATCCCGAGCAGAACCAAGATCCATTCTGAGAAACGCTTTGTCTTCCTCGGTAAACCGCCGTTTCATCCATGCCTTTACATGAACGGCCGGGCCTTTGAAATGGTGTTCCTTTTCGCGGCTCACCAGATATTCCGGCTGGCCGTCATCTCCGATACCGGCAACGAATGGATAGATCCGGCAGGTTCTTGGTTTTGCCGCATGGACCATACACCGATTCTCTTTCAGAAAAATACAGGCGTCGTCAACACCTGTAACTTTCAGCATGAGCATGAAATACCCACATTCGTCCAGTAGGGCAAGTTCGGTATACCGCGCAATAAAGTCGTCCATGCAAATGATTCCCTTATCCTTTTCCCGCAGCAGCCGTGTCAGCCGGAATACATCCGGACTTTCCAAGGGAACGCTTTGCCGGACATGGCGGCAGCACTCGCCGCAGCAGGTGCAGTGAAAGGGAACCCTCTCACGAGGAGAGATTCTGTGCGTTGTTGATAAGACTTCTTCGATGTTCATTGTGATATTCTCCTTTTAGGCCACAGGAGGCGCCGATAATTCGACGCCTCCTGTTTGTGCTGTAAAGCCTGATTTATTTTTGTGCTCAGCGTTTGGTTTACTCCTTTTCAAAGCGAATCCGCTTGAACCCGATTGGCTCACAGTAATAGAACTCACTTCCTCCTGATGCAAGAAATATTTCCACTACATCGGAGACCGAGAGTGACCGCCCTTTGTAACCGGAAGGGTGCTCCATGTTGAAAACATAGAATATATCCTCCAGTGTTTGCGCAGAAACTTCTCCGGCAAAAACGCAGTCGTAAAGTTCTGCAGGGACTCGACCATTGCTGACCGATATGATGTGATTCAGGCTCTGAAACGCAAGACGGTTCTCATCGCGCTCTATCGCAATCTGGTAGATGGCAATTTTCACGACAATGCACCTTCTCTCTCATACAGATCCTCTGTATCCATGCTCTGCAGTCGATATGGTTCTTCGCACTGTGGGTCTTCCGGAAAGCGATTCTGCCGATCCGGTATGACTGCACGCAGCACATCGCGTCCCGTTTCCCGAAATTCATCCAGACGGATATCGCAGTCGGCATAGATGCCGGATACATACCTGCCGGCCTGAAAGCGTTCTCCTTCCTGAACCCTAAGCCCCAATGTGTTGAGGATCCTTCCGATTTCACGGGGAGGAAGACTCAGGATCACTTGAAAATCCGGGTGGCCATATTTCTCCATGCCATGAGTATGCGCATTGCAGGTATAGGGCAGGAATCCTTTTTCCTCCTTCCCGCACTCGTCACAGGCTCCGTTTGCTACAAGATGGATGATCCAGTCGATATTGTTGTTCATACTGCACCTCATACTTTCTGAATGGAATACACGCTATTGCGCGTTTCAATCACGGTAGCTTCTTGTGTGTCTGCCAGAATAGCACAGACTGTGGAAGTCCTTCGGTATCCGTCAGTCTCCTGAATATATGCCGGTAAGCCGATATGTACCGGGTACAGAAGCTTTCCTGTCAGACAGATCTCGGGTTTAACCGCATCAGGCATCCTCTTCGCCTCCTTCCAGAATGCGGCGCATCTCGCGCATGGCATCCGTCAGGTCGGCAGAGAAATCCTCCCAGTTTGACAGAAAGGTAGTAAGTGATGCCGGATCGTGAAATACAGCGTCATCCAATACCAGGATTTCATAGTCTTCCTCGTCCATACTGTTGTAGGGTAGACTCAGATAGCCGTCTTTTGTGGCCAGGATAAACGCACCGGCATGGATTCCGTCGCAGATGGGATAGCGCCAGCACAGCTCATTTCCGTGCGCGGCATAATAGCGCAGCCTAATATCACTGAGCGTGCGGTCAGTGCTGTCGTTGTCTTTCAGGTATGTCAGAATCTCTTTGGCCGACATCAGCGTATCCGGATTGAGCGTTCTTAAAAGACCGCTCACTGTGTAAGGCCGCGTTTCCGAGCTGACAAAACCGATCAGCCAGAGTGCATCGTCCTCGACCATCTCACACTTCCAGTCCGCCTGTAAAGCGGCCTTCAAAAGAAGCGAGCCAAGTGTCATGCCGAAACCGTGTACGGCCTCTGAATCCTCCGGCAGAGTTTCCATGCGGGTCTCCGCGTCTGCTTGTACAGCATCCAGCAGCCGATTCAGATTAGCAACCGAAAACAGCCCATGCAGTGCACGGGCGCCCCAGTATCCTTGATCCTCCGGCCACACACGCAGAAGAAACCTTCGGCCCAGAACAGCCTTGATCTGATCTGACAGCAACTTTGCGATATCATCCCACGCAAGTCGGTAGGCTTCATATGCCTGGCTTTTATCAATCACCTTTTCCATACTCTGTTTCCCTTTCTGGCCGATATGGCCCATAGTACTGTGTGTCCTCCGCATCGGAGGTGTAGACGCCGATGCAAAGCTCGTGGCAGGGGCTGTGCTCCGAGTTGTATTCCGCAAAGCATACGAGCTCCTCCGGCTCGCCATCCCGCAGTAGATACAGATTGATGGCCGGATAGGTCGTATCTGCATAAGCGACAGCTCGAAGATGTGTGCCGTCCGGCAGGGGCAGCGTGATGTGCGGATACGAAACGGTGTCCGGCGTCGGCGCCTGCGAAAGAGAGAACCGCTTTCGTCCCGTTCTCCCGTTTTCAGAGAATCGCTTTCTCGCCTGATCCAGTTCGATCTGCAGTGCCGTGAAGATCTGCTCGACGGCATCGGCGTCATAGGCATAGGTGTTTGTTCCGGAGCAGTTGCCCAGAAGGCGCAGCATCCGGATAATTTTGTTGACGCGCGCCTCCGCCACGCGACGGAAACGTGCATTCTTGGTTTCTTTCATTTTGTGACCTCCTATTGTTTTCTACGCAATCCATGAGAACTACGCACGCGCCCCGCCTCATCACAGAAAACGGAGTTCCAATGCGGTGATTGCGCCATCCTGTTTATAAGCATATACGCCATAGCATCCGTCGCCGTACCCGGACGAGCTATAAAAGCCGTCCTCTATCAGCCATGCATCGCCATTACGGACGCGGTCGCAGAACCTGCCCCATTCCTCGTCGCTGTAATCCGGTTTATTGTGGAAAAACCCAGCCAGCCCGGCGTCAACGCCTATACTCCCGATTTCCTCCATGTCCTTCTGGCGCGGTATATCACCGTTTCGGTATATCCCAATCGCACCAACCAGTAAATACGAATACGGCGTACCGTCCTCATACTTACCTTTGTCGGTATGACGCCAGACATAGCAGGCATATTCGCCTTCACTGATTTTCACATTGTTCATCCGGCACCAGACGTCTTTGTCGTAACAGGGGTCGGTGATATCCACGCTGCCGTGGAAGTCCATGACCCCGATCTTCGTTTTTCTCATTATGTGTCCTCCTAACTGTGAGTATTTACGAGAAACGATTTGCCTTCTGCGGAAAAATCACAGTTGGAACAGCTCCAAATATCCATTTCGTCAGGATAGTGCGTGACCTCAACGCACTCATTCAACGCTTCCAGAAAAGTGCCGTTGCAGTCGATTTTCCAATCCTGCGTAACATGTGCTGTGACCTCGAAGCTCTTGGCTCCGCAGACAGGACAACGGTATTTGTGGTTTGTCATCTTGATTTCCTCCTGAGACCGGAAACGGAGCAGGGAATCCCTGCTCCGCAACCGTTGCGCCGCCTGCCATTCAGGCCAGCATGTCCTCAAATTCCTGTTCAGTCAGCGTTTTTACGCCCAGCTGCTGTGCTTTGGTCAGCTTGCTGCCGGCTTTTTCGCCAACGATCAGATAATCGGTTTTCTTACTCACGGCACCGGACGGATGGGCGCCCAGAGAAATCAGCTTCTCCTGGATGCCGTCACGGGTGTAATGCTCCAGCTTCCCGGTAGCAACGACGGTCTTGCCTGCGAAGGGGTTATTCATGGTGGTTTCCATAGTCAAATTCTCCTTTGTTTCAAATTGAATTTTTCTCAGCAGCGGACGCCAGAGCTTTGCCTCCTGAGCATCCGCATACCAGGTATAAATGTTGTTGTGCATGGTCTCGCCAAAATCCGGCAGTTGTGTGAAATCGAAGCCGTTGAGAATTGCCGCCTCAAACTCTGCCCATGAGCCATGGAAATAGCGATCCAGATCCCGGCCTGCATGGCGCCCGACCATCGGGATACCGAGACCGGCGATAAACTTTGCCAACGTGCAGCGGCGGCTCTTTTCAATTGCCGCCTGCAGTCGGTCAAAGGATCGCTCGCCGAAACCCTCGGTGCGTACAATATCCTCACGGTGTTGCTCCAACTCGTATAAGTCTCCGAAATTTCGCACCCAGCCATGACCGATGAGCTTCTCCAGCGTTGTTGCTGAAAGTCCTTCGATATTCATGCGGGTCTTTTCACAGAAATGCGCAAACTTCTGCACCAGCTTGGCTGCACAGTGCGGATTACCGCAATACAGCTGCCGTGTGCCGCCCGATGTGTACTTTACCGTTAGCGGCTTTCCACAGCAGGGGCAGGTCATGGGCAGCATATAGGTGTTGCTCTGCGTTTTATTGTCCGCAATCTGCGGAATGATCATGTTCGCCTTATACACGCTGATCTCGTCACCGATGCCAAACTGAAACTCATCGAAGATATCAAGGTTGTGCAGGTAAGCGCGGCTGACGAGTGTACCGTCAATACTGATCGGATCGAACAGACCGGTGATGCTTACCATACCGGTTCTGGTCGTGGCCAACTCCACGCCGCGAAAACGCGTGCTATAGAGTTCATCGGCCCACTTGAGCGCAATCAGGCGATTCTCGTGATGTCCGGTTGCTCCAAGGCTTTTACCATAGCGGAGATCTTCATATTCCATGACGAGACCATCCACCGGATATGCGAAGTCTTTGGGTTCCATGCCGGCAACTGTATCTCGGATGTCCTGCCCGCTGTGCCCGGCATCCAAAAAGATATACGGCACAACCGAGAAACCGCTGCGCTGCAGAAATTGCTGCTGCGCAAACTTGCTCTCAGGCTCCAGATGGTCGCTGACCAGTTCGAAAGCCCAAAACTCCAACCGGCGCTTGCTTGCCTCACCGGCGTCAAGCTTTCGCGTGCTGCCGGAGGCCAGATTCCGCGGATGGGTATAGGGCTCCTCCAGACTGGCATTGATTCTGCGGAAGTTCTCCCATGAGATGACGCCCTCTCCGCGCACCTCAAACGATTCCTTCGTGGGGATCGTCAAGGGCACGTTTCGGAAGGTGCGCACCGTGTGGGTCACATCCTCGCCGATGATACCCTCGCGGCCGCGGGTGATGGCCTGCTTCAGTTTTCCGTACTCATACCGCAAAACCAGCGTAAGTCCGTCCATCTTCCAGCTCATCAGAACAGCACGTCCTGCTGCAAACCGGATCAGATCCTCAATGGACTTCGTCTTGCCTGCGGACAGCATGGGCTTTGTATGCCGCACCTCCGCCAGGCTTTCCAAAATCTCTCCGGAAACCTTCTGCGTCGGCGAGCCGGAAAGCACCAGCCCGGTATCATGCTCCAAAGCGGCGAGCTCCTCTGTCAGTCGGTCATATTCCAGATCCGTCATAATAGGAGCATCGTTTTTGTAGTAGGCGATATCTGCTTCTGTGAGCTGCTCGATCAGTTCGCGCATCCGCTCCAGATTTGTGTTGTTCTTTTCTTGCATAATGCTTTTCCTTTCCGTTAATAGATTTTGCTGAGATACTGCCGGACAGTCTGAAGCCAATCCTGCGCGGCATTCTCTGCGTCAGGGTCGGCTCCGTTAAAATCCATGTCCAAGACCTCAACATCGAATTTGTAAGGGCAGGATCCGAATACTTCCTGAACCATTCCGTCCTTGACAACGATGACGACTTTATCCGTTCCCATCACCCCCTTCCTTAGGATGAGTGCATGGGTGGACCGGCATCCAATCACCGCATTTCCGGCAGTACAGCTTACCATTGCTTCTGTCACGGATATTTTTGAACTGCATTCCTGTCATTTCGTGGAGTTTTCCACACCCGGAACACTTGAGCCATAGAATCTCTGCATTGCAAAGCACTTCAGGGCGATATTTCCGGTTGAATGGAATAAAATCGCACCACGCCGGATTGTCCGGCAGCCGCGCCATATGCAAACTCAGCACATCCAGTTCAAACTGAGAAGGACTTTGTTCCCAATGGCTTTGCTCTCTTTCCCATGCGAAAAGCTGCTGATATAGCTCCTGCTCGCCGGATTGCCGGATCAGTTGTTTTGCCAGTCGGGTCCACTCGGCTTCCGGCAGATCTCCGATATCGGTCATCACACCGTGCCGATAGCCGAACACCTTATCTCGGCCTTCGCCGGAGATGAGGTAGCTCCGTCCGGTATAGTAGTGAACACGCAGATCCGCAAAGGTCAACGCATGCTCGGTATTCCCGATGTTATCCATCTGCATCACCTCACAACGCGAGTCTGCGGCTTTCCTCCGGAAGCACCTGCTTAAAAAGCTGCATATACCGCTGAAAGCCCTCTGCGGTCAGCGGCCCTTTCAGGGATGTTTCGCTCCAACAGATGAGTTCTTCTTCCGGGACACTGTAAGCAGCTGGGATAAATCCGGCTCCGTCATAGTGCGGACAATTGGGTCGGACTAGCTTTTGCAGCTCCGCCTTGGTTGTGGCGGAACCTATCATCCGGCATTTCTTGTCTGCAATGGCATAGAGCAGCTTCGGCATATAGCCAAGCTGCCGGTAATAATGCAGATACCGCTGAAGCTCGCTAACGGCTCCAAGGCGGAGCTTTTTGACTCGTTCAGGCGTATCTGAGGCGGCAATCTCCGCAATACACGGGATGATCACCATCATGTAATCGTCTTCCACTGGCATTTCCTTTCTGCATTCCTGCATGTAATATTTATCTGTACGGGTGTGCCGAAAGGCTCCCCGGAGCAAAGGGTAAGGGAGCGGTTAGGCTCCGATCTATATAAAAAAGCGCTTAAAGAACCGAAGCTCTCTAAGCGCTTTTGGACCCAAGGATCCCAGATATGAAATTGATAGCAGGGAGGGGGCATACTCCCCGCCGTCCCCGTCTGTGCCTCTGTTTGTGAGAGGCAGAAGAAACAAAAAAGTGCCTGAAGACGTTCATCCTCAGGCACTGTGTTACTCATTCACTGTAATTGCTCGGTGGCAATTCTGAAACTTACATAAATATTATAGCAGGGATTCTACCATTTCGCAAGTGGAACCTTGAGAGTTCCTGCTATAGGCTACCTTTCCAAATCAAACCGACTTAATATATTGACTTTTCCCCTCAGTTGATTTACAATGTTAATTAGAAAAAAATCGAAATGAATATGAATGGTGACGTTACGTGAGCTTTCCAGACGTTTTTAAGGCCCTGAGTGACCCCGTTAGGCGTGAAATACTAACACTTCTAAAACAACAAGGGAAAATGCCAGCGGGTGAAATTGCCGCTGAATTTGAACTTTCAAACGCGACAATATCATACCATTTATCTATGCTGAGAAAGGCGGATTTGGTTTTTGAAACAAGATATCAGAAGTATATTTATTACGAGATTAACACATCAGTCTTTGAAAGCATTGCTATGTGGATTCTGCAATTCCGGGAGTGACTTAATGACTTATAAAAACAAACGAATCCTTTTGCTAACATCGGCAATATGTTTAGCAGTCTTAATCCTATCTTTCTTTGCGAACAGAGATGATCGTTTCTTGGGCGATTATAATCCACTCTTATATGGCACATTGATGATATACAATGTGATCATTAACTTTGTATTAAGTTCGAATGAAGTGTCAACCAACGCGGCAAAACGGCTTTTAAGTATTGGTAAGTGGAGCATGCCATTATTTAGTTTGACTTATTTCTTCCTCTCCTATACTCCGGCTACATTTCCGCATGTGTTCGACACGGAAGTGTTTTGCAGCACCTTTGTTGGTGCTATTTTGATAATAGTAGGCAACTATTTTCCGAAAAATCGCAGAAACAGGTTTGTCGGGTTAAAATTCTCATGGCTTTTTTCCGATGAAGAAGGATGGCGCAAAACGCACCAGCTCGGCGCTTACACATGGATATTGGCTGGCATTGTAATGCTTATCCATCCACTGCACAGAATGGCACACATAACTACTTTGCTTGCATTATTATTGGCTATTGGAGTTCCTATGTTCTACTCGCTGTCTGTACATTTTAAAAAATAGGAGGATTTATCATGAAATCATCATTGAAGCACGTTGTATTTAGCACTATTTTATGCGCCTTAACTGTATTTCTTTTCTTGGCGTTCTACAAAAGACTACCTGAATCAATCCCGGTTCATTTTGACGCGACTGGTAATCCTAATTCTTTTTGGCCACGAAACGTTGTGGTCTTTGGTGGCCCTATAGCATATTGTATAATCAATTTGCTAATCGGTTTGCAATTCAAAAAGAAAGAAATGAAAACAGCCTTTGTGTATTACGTGATGCCTCTGCTTGCATTTGTTATTACTGGCATGGTTATTTATCTGGGGATAAAGTGATTTGCAAGAATAAGTTCTTGCTTTTTTTAAGAACTATATTTCGAAATAATTCAAAATGAGGGAAAAGGAAATGCTCAAGATTGTTAATTTTTCCAAGCAATATGGAAGCAAGATAGCAGTAAGCAATCTTAATTTATTAGTACAAAAAGGCGATATCATGGGATTTATCGGGAAAAATGGTGCAGGGAAAACCACCACCCTAAAAGCGTGTATGGGGATCATCCGGCCCACGACTGGAGATATATATGTTAACGATGTTTCCATTCTCGCAAATCCCATAGATTGTAAACGCGAAATGGCTTTTGTACCAGATACACCAATGCTTGAAGAATATATGACGGGAATTCAATATCTAAATTTTATCTGTGATATATATCGCGTCCCTGTAAAGACGAGAAAAGCTAAAGTTGATAGTTTAATTGAGCAATTCCAGATGGAGAAAAGTATTAATTCATTGATTTCGTCGTTTTCACATGGAATGAAACAAAAAACCGCTCTCATTGCAGCATTTGCCCATGACCCTAAAATTCTAATATTAGATGAACCGTTTATCGGGCTTGATCCCGAATCCTTTATAATCTTAAAAAATCAAATGAACAGACTTCGTTCGATGGGCGGTGCAATTCTCTTTTCAAGCCATATTCTTGATGTGGTTGAACGGGTGTGTAATAAAATAGCTGTCATCAAGGACGGGAAATTGGTTTACGAAGGGGCAACAGAAGAAGCTACTCGTTTGAATAATTTAGAGTCGTTCTTTATGGAGTTAAATCATGCAGATGCTATTTCTTCTCTTTAAAAAAGAGATTACAAAAACTTTCAAACTGAATTACCTAAAAAGGGGAAATGTCTCCCAGCGGAATAAAATAATGGCCTCATATATTGCTGTAGGGGTAGCTTTTGTTTTTTTCCTGGTTCGGTGGATAAAACTGATTTTCGAGTTTCGAAGTTATAATTGGATGGAAGAAGAAATTGTACCATTTCTTTTGACACCGGTGATTTCTGTATCAGTTTTTCTTGCCTTAATCGTGGGTTTTTTTGGGGGAAGCGGATTGATATTTTTTGATAAGAATTATGAAGCGGAATACTCATGGCCTGTCGCGGTTGAAATTACGGTAGTTTCAAAAATGCTTGTGCCATATTTTGTTTTAGTTCTTGTTGATATCGCGCTTATCGGCCCGTTGATAACTTTATATGGCGCAGTACGTGCCATATCAATATTTTTTGTTCTGGCCGCAGCCGTAGAGTTACTGCTCCTTCCAGTTGTTCCTTATTTATTGGGAATTGTCCTGGGAAGGCTTGTATTATCGTTACTTCAAAAGAAGAGCTCTGTTACAATACGGCTTGGTTCTATCATTCTTGTGATGATGCTCGGTGCATATTTCTTCATTGTCTTTTATTTTTCTTTTTCGGGAAGTGATGGATCTCAGATTGTACAACAATTCATATCTTTCTTCGGATCTTTCACAAACAAGTATTTTGAAGGAATCTTCGAATTTGTTTTTCTTAATACATCTATTTATATCTTAACTATAGGTCTGCTTGCTACAGTATTGTTTTGCTTAGTAGTTTTGATTTACAAAAAAGGTTTCTCTCATCTTGTAGGAACTGAATCAAGCCAATTCAAATTAACACGCAATCAAAAAATGTCTGTCAAATTATCATTATTTGTGAGAGAACGAAAGAGGTACTATTCGACTTCTGTGTATTTCCTTAACACGATAATATTCCCCATCATGGCGGTTCTGCTTGTTGCTTTTATAGCAATTGCCAAGGATGAAGCAACACAACATATTAAAGTGTTCGCAACAGCACTAAAACTACTCCCTTCTGATACGAATATCTTATATTCATATATGATCACTATGCTTATAACTATGTTCAACACGACAGGGGTGTCTATTTCTATTGAGAAAAATAAAATAGAAGTCCTAAAGTCCTTTCCGATTAGCGCAATGGATATTTTTGTACCCAAAGTAGCACTTCAATTGTATTTGTCAATCCCGGTAATTATTGTGCTGAACTCGGTGATGGCTGTAATGCTAAAGTTTGATTTCCGCACGATTCTATTAGGTTACTTGATGCCAATAACATTTTCTGCTTTTTCCAGTGTGCTAGGATACGGAATAAATATATTACTTCCTAATTTCGACTGGGAAAATATAACCTTTGTTGTAAAAAGGAGTCTCTCAACAATTATATGTGCGATAGCAAATGTGCTAATTGCGTTAGGGAACCTGGTTTTGTTAAGCCGGGTCAAAATTCTAGATAGTTACTCAACTGGTTTCAGTACTACCATTGTTGTTTCTATACTGTCATTTACAATTTTCCTCCTAATATTATTCAAAGGAGATGAACAGTTTTCTCACATGGAATTATAGTTTTTACCCATATTTCTGTGGAGGCGGGTTAACAGTGCTTAAAATACTTTTCAACATCATCAAAAAAAACAAAGGAGCGGTAATAGCATTAGCATTATTAACTTTTGTTTCTGCTGCCACTTCCTTGATTACACCGTACCTAAGTGGAACGTTTATTGATATCTTATCTGGGCAGGAAGGTACGCTTTCTGTTGAAAAATGTATATCAGGGATAATTATATCGGGGGGTGTCGGTATTGCAGTCGGATATTTTTACCAATTAATATCCTCGAAACTAATTGTCAAAAGTATTTTTGATTATCGTCAAGAGTTATTGACCCACCTGAGAAGAATTCCTTTTTTGGAATACAAAAAATTTGAGTCGGCTTATCTTAATGAGCGAACCAGAAAGGATATAGGTGAAATAGTCAATTTTGTTGTATCTAATCATATAAACTTTTTTCTTAAAGGGTTGATGTTCGTCCTTTATACTGTTGCCATCGCATATTTGAATATAACACTGTTCATATGCATTCTTGTCATTTCGCCTATTTATGTGCTGATTTATCGCCATTACAGAGGGCGTCTATACAGCACAAGCATGGCAGCCAAAGAGACGGAAAACAGATTCTTCAATATATACAATGAGCAATTGGAGATGATGGAGGAAATAAGGGTAGATTCGAAATTTGGGAATCACGATAGTTATGTCGAGAAAAATTTTGTAGATTATTTCCGGGCTTTCGCAAAAAACATAAGTGTTGCTACCCTCTTCAATTCAGTTGAATCTATAATATCCTTGCTTTTTCAAGCTTTTTTGTTGAGCTTTGGAGCTTATAGTATATTGCAGGGAACGTTAACGATCGGAAATCTAACAATTATCAGCTCCTATTTTGGCGCAGTTATTGGCATAATAAATTACTATGTTTCGTTTGGAAAAGGATATCAAGAAAGTCGCGCCTCGTTCGACAGAGTGCAAACGATAATGGCGATAGAGGAAGAACCGAAGGGAGAAGCACGTCCTTTAAAAATAGATTACATTTTAGCGGATTTAACTTTTCAATATAATAACGATAGTTTTGTTTTAAAAAATGAGAAAATACAAGTGAAAAAAGGTGAGGCATTTGGGATATTTGGCAAAAACGGGAGTGGAAAGACAACTGCGGTAAAGCTGCTCATAGGGCTATATCCTACATCTGAAAACGGCGAAGTTACATTTAATGGGGTTGATATTAACAAGCTCGATATGGAATATATGCGTGGAAATAAGATTTCTTATGTAATGCAGAATCCTAAAATGACGAAAAAATCCGTGTCTGGCTTATTTGAAGAAATCGATTGTGAGATCACTTACGAAACAGTTTGCCAATCTTTCTCTTTTTTGTCTAATTCTCTAAGGGAATTGGCGCTAAAAACAATAAAGGAGTTTTGGTTAAAACCTTTTTACAGTATGTCTGAAGGCGAACGACAGTTTATTACAATTATAAGGGCGTTATATAAAAATCCGGAAATACTTATCATGGACGAGCCCTCCTCCAGTTTGGATTCTTTACGACAACAATGGCTTCTTGATTTAATCTCAGAAATCAAGAAAGATAGAATGGTTATCATTATTAGTCATGATATGGCATTGCAAGATGTATGTGATAAATATATATTCCTGGATTAATTAGGAGGAGGTAAAAATGGATAGCTTTACGTCAGAAAAAATCACGGATGAATTTAATGCAAATCGTGTTCAAAGGGCATACAGCTTAATGCGCGGGCCACTCAATATTATGTGGGATGTCACAAATAAGTGTAATTTAAATTGCAAGCACTGTTACAATAGGAGCGGCAAAGGTAGGCTGTATAACGATTTGGACGATACTGAAATGATAAATGTAATTCCTGGCATGCTGATCACCACCATGTTTACCATTCCGGTTGCTACACGGTCAAGAATGTGCATGGAGTAGTTTTCCAAAAAATTAAGGTCAGTTGTAACCGTTGTTGTAATGTCCCCCATATTTCGCTCATGGAAAAAACCCATACCCACATTACGCAGCTTATCTCCTAAAGTAATTCGCTCTCTGGAAACAAACTCAAATCCCGCTGTGCTTTGAAAGCTATACACTAAGTATTTGAACACCATGCGGACAACAAGAGAGATTATCAGTATGCCAAAAATTACAAGCCAGTCATTCCCTGCAAATGCTTTGTTGTTCTGTATTTTTGTGAGGGTATAGAACACAGCCCCGACAGGGAACATTGCCATAATTGAGTCTATAAAGCTGAATACAAAACTCGCATAGATACGCTTTGACAAATCACCACTCAACCGCAATACTCGTTTAATTACTTTCAGCATAATATTTCCACCTCCTTGTTCATACTCCAATCCATTGCCGATATATGGGCTTTCCACATATCCAAATAGGTCTGTGAAGAAGATAATAGCTGCTCATGGGTTCCTTCCGCTGAAATCGCACCATCCTCCAACACTAAAATTTTATCTGCGTACATGATAGTGGACAGGCGGTGCGCAATCACAATCAGCGTTTTCCCTTTTGTCAGATGGTCAATGGACTGCTGCAATTTATCTTCATTCTCCGGGTCGGTAAACGCCGTAGCTTCATCAAGAATAATAATCGGAGCGTCCTTTAGAATTGCCCTCGCAATCGCCAAACGCTGCCGTTCCCCTCCCGAAAGGCGGGCACCTGCATCCCCGGCGTTGGTATCATAACCCTTAGGGAAGCGGGCAATAAAGTCATCACATCTCGCCAGTGACGCAGCCCGTTCTACTTCTGCATCCGTAGCATCCGGCTTACCGATTCGGATATTGTCCCTCAGGCTCATATTGAACAGAAAATTATCCTGTGAAACATAACTGATTTTTTCGGAAAGCTCGGATAACGGCAGATTGCGAATATCCGCGCCGCCCACAGTTACCGCACCCGCGCTCACGTCCCAAAAGCGGGCAATGAGTTTTGCCAGAGTTGATTTCCCCGAACCGGACGGACCTACCAACGCTGTGACTGTCCCAGCCTTTGCCGTAAAGGAAACGCCATGGATAACCTCGATTGCTCCGTAGCTGAAATGAACATCTTTCAGCTCCACATCATTGCCGCTACTGTGTTGTGCTTCTATCGGCTCGGGCAACTCCTTTGCTTCTAAAAGTGCCATAATACGGGGCTGTATCTCATAAATTGCGGCAATGTCATGCCAAAACTCAATCATTGCCTGTAAAGAGCCAACAAGCCCCATAGAGAGAAGAATACATAAAATAACCTCGTTTAATGTCGTAGTACCACCCGAAAGAAGTACAACGCCGACGGGCAAAACAAATGCAAGCTCATCAGAAAAAGCACTTCACAAAGCATGGCTAACGGCTTAAAAATCCAAAATGCACATATCCCTGAAAGCACAATCTGAATAATCACTATCCGGGGGTCTATGCGGTGCATTAAATCACTCCTGCTTTTTCAAAATGTTTCTTCAACATTCTCTTTGCAATTACAGCACCTATCACAATCGCGATCAATGTAACCGGAATTGCAGCAAGCCCAGCCGTAGAATGTGCTGCTGCAATCATTGCATCCACAGTTTCCTTTGGACGGTCAAATCCATACCAAAATGCGGGATAATAATAGAGGGGTGCGATGGCACCTAAATAATATCCAACTGAATACAATCCAAAAGAAACGGTAAGCATTTTGTAATTCTGATACTTTGATTTGCTGGCAAGGACTTCGCCTACAACGCCAAACCCCAACATCCAAATCAAGACAAAAATACCGCCAAACAGCCCCCATAGAATACCGACAATAGCAAAAGTCAATAAGACTGCGCCTTTCTTATGTACTTTTGCCATAATCAGCATATAAAGTGGCGCAGATAAAACGGCAACAACCGCAACGGAATACATATTCAACACCATGCTAATTCCCATCAAAGCTCCTGCTACCATTGTCACCACAAAAAGGAGTGCGCTAAAGATGCCTATGGTTGCAATGTCCTTCATTTTTAATTTGTTTTCATTAGTTCTGCTCATAGCAATAACCTCCAAGTTTTTGGTTAGATAACGCTAACTGCTATTAGTATAGCACGATGATTTTCTGCATAGTGTCACTATCGGAAGTTCCTATGTCACAAAAGAAAGAACTTCATGCGGCCTTTTCAGACTTACATGAAGTTCTTATCTATTGTTTTTTAACATTTCGCCGGGGGATATTCCATAATGCTTCCGAAAAAGCTCGATGAAATATCCCGTATGAGAATACCCCACCATCCATGTCACTTCCTGCACTGTATGTTTTCCAGTTTTCAATAATCGTATCGCTGCTTCCAGCCGTTTTTCTACAACATAATCATTAACTGTAACTCCAAAGCACCGCTTAAATCCATCCTTTAATTTTTGCTCGTTGATAGCAATCGCCTTTGCAACAATTGGAATTGTGAGGGGGTGGGCGAAGTTCTCACCAATAAATTCCCGTGCCTTCAACAGCGCATTGTAATCTTCCACACTAATACGGATGCCAAAGTCATTTGTAGGAGATTTGCAAATAACCTCGTCGCAGTAAACAGCAATTAACTCAAAAATTTTTCCTTGCAGGTAGAGCTTTTTCATTTCATCACAAAAGTGGCAAGCAAGGATTTCAGAGAGAATTTTACTGATGTTTGGTGTGTAGGTATATACTCTTACGGGCGCTGTTTTTCTTGTATCATATAATGCCCCCCTTATTTTGATACAGGTGAAAATTTGCTCAAAGATTTTTTCATCCAAAGTAATGCTGATGCCTTTGAATTTTCTGTTTCCGCTTATTCTACTTCGGCACTCCTTAAATGTTCCATAGCGTACTTGGCTCTGCTGTGCCGCAATTTGAAATTGATGAACAACCTCGTTATTGATGTAAGACCACTCCATATTGCCATCAATGCAAAAGGAAATCTGAAACAGGCTCAAATCGTCGTGTGTTGTTGTCATTTCAATATCTTCCTGTGAAACAAACTCTGATGTTGTCAACAATATTCCATCGGTAATATCAATGTTTTCAATAGTACCATCCATGAGGGGAATGAGATATTGATTATCGGCTGTTTTATTCGCCTGCATAATCTGACTTGATGCAGCAATGCTTACAGCGGTGGGAACAAAACGAGCCTCAGGGTATGAAATAATAATAAGTCAACACCTCCTTGCGGTTAGCTGCCTCTAACTAATGCGCAAAAATCAATCTGCCGAAAGTACTGGCAGATACTTATTGCAAGTATAGCATTTTTTTAAGTTGTATTCAAGGGCAAGAATGTAAATGTTTTCCGCCTCTAAACACAGAAAAGTTCCTTACGAAGAAGGCAAAAGAAAATTTATCTACACTGGAATCGACAGTGATTTATTTTTCTTTGTGGAGAAGATGGCTGTATGTTTATTTTCTTAATTCATCACTTGACATTGTGGCAAAGAAATGAGCATTTTTTGCAATAATCTGCGCATTGCTGTGCATTGTATTGCATCGAAGTATCCGATATGATGAATTTACAGTAAATAAGCATGAAAAGGAGCGCACACATGAACGCAGCGGAACTGATCGAATATATCCGCACTGCCGAAAAGAAAACGCCAGTCAAGGTCTACATTTGGGAGCGTTTTCCGACGAGCTTTCCGAATGCCAAGGTCTTTCCGGCCGGGGACGGGGCAAAAATCGTATTTGGCGACTGGCGGGACATCGGCCCCGCCGTCCGGGCGCAGCAGGACGCCATTGCCGATATCGTGATCGAAAGCAGCTGCCGCAATTCAGCCGTTCCTCTGCTGGACACGAAGGGGCTGAACGCCCGGATCGAGCCAGGCGCCATCATTCGAGAGCAGGTCGAGATCGGGGCGGGAGCCGTCATCATGATGGGCGCCATCCTCAACATCGGCGCAAGCGTGGGCGCAGGAACCATGATCGACATGGGCGCGGTGCTCGGAGGCCGCGCAACGGTCGGCGCACGCTGCCACATCGGCGCAGGCGCGGTGCTCGCCGGCGTGATCGAGCCCGCGAGTGCACTGCCCGTCGTCGTGGAGGACGAGGTGCTCATCGGGGCGAACGCAGTGGTGATCGAGGGCTGCCGCATCGGCAGGGGCGCAGTCGTTGCGGCGGGCGCGGTCGTCATCTCGGACGTACCGCCCGACACCGTGGTTGCCGGATGCCCCGCGCGTATCATCAAGCGTAAGGATGAGACCTCCGCCGCCAAGACGGCGCTGGTGGACGCCCTGCGGGAGCTTTGAGCCGCAGGCGCATGACATTCAAACACGCACAAGAAAGGGTTTCAGATATGCAAACGCTCACCCCCATGACAGTGGACAGACGCGCCCTGCACCGCATCCCCGAGCTGGGCGACGAGCTGCCCAAGACCATGGACTATGTACGAGATATCCTCGGCACGCTCGACTGCGAGGTGCTTTTCCCACTTGACAGCGCTGTGTGCGCCTATTTTGACTTCGGAGCGGCGGATACGCTGGCATTTCGCGCGGAAATGGACGCGCTGCCCATCGCGGAGCGGACGGGGCTGCCGTTTGCCTCTCAGCACAGCGGAAAAATGCACGCCTGCGGACACGACGGGCACATGGCGATGGTGCTGGAGCTTGGCCGCAGGATCCGCACGAAGCAGGCGCTTCCGCACAACATTCTGCTGCTGTTTCAGCCCGCTGAGGAAACGACCGGCGGCGCCAGACGGCTTTGCGAAACAGGGGTTTTGGAGCGTCTGCGCGTCAAAGCCGTATTTGCCCTGCACCTCTGGCCGGGTCTTTCTGCCGGGATGATCGCCGGTCTGCCCGGTGCCATGATGGCGCGCTCGGCCGAGGTGACGTTCACCGCCGAGGGGCGCTGCACACATTTCTGCTCCGCCGCCTCCGGCCGTGACGCACTTGCAGCCTGCGTAGCGTTTTACAGCCGCGCCGCGGCATTGCCGCTTCCGCAGGCTCCGCAAAGTCTGCTCGGCTTCGGGCGCATGGAGGCCGGAAGCGTCCGCAATGCAGTTGCCGGAAGCGCGCGTCTGGAGGGCAGTCTGCGCGCGCTCGATGATGCTGCGTTTTGCAGCATCCAGGAGGCGCTGGAGACGATCAGCCGCCATGTCGCGCAAACCAGCGGCTGTGCGGCCGCCGTCCATTTCAGCGAGGGCTACCCCGCTGTTGTGAATCCGCCCGATCTGCTCCGCACGGCTTCTGCGCTGTTTCCCATCGAGGCGCTGACCGCGCCAACCATGGCAAGCGACGATTTTTCATACTATCAGCGGCGGCTTCCCGGCCTGTTTCTGTTTTTGGGCTGCGGCGAGACATCGGCGCTGCACACGGCGGCGTTCGATTTTGACGAGCGCGTGCTTGAGACCGGCGTGCGCTATTTTGAGACAGTCGCGGGAGGCGCAGTATGGTAGACAGGCTCTGCACCTCGCTCGGCGGGCTTTCTCTGAGCGCCATTCGCCGCTATACCGCCCTTGCCGCAGAGCGTGAGGACTGCATCGTGCTGACCATCGGCGAGCCGGATCTTCCCACGCCCGCACCCATATGCGAGGCCGCCGTCCGCGCACTTGCAGGCGGCAGTACCCACTACACCGCAAACCAGGGCAGCGCTTCGCTCCGTGCGAAACTCGCCGCCTATGAGGCAAAAACGCGTCAGCTTGACTATGGAGCGGACGAGATCCTCGTCACCGCTGGTGCAACAGAGGCCATTTACTGCGCGCTGACCGGCGTCCTCGACCCCGGCGACGAGGTCGTGATCCCGACGCCCGCCTTCGGGCTTTACGAGACCGTGACGCGCCTTGCCGGCGCTGTTCCCGTGTATCTGGACACCGCTCGGACGGGCTTTCAGCTGACATATGAAGCGCTCTGCGCCGCCATCACGCCGCGGACAAAGGCGCTCGTGCTCAACAGCCCGAACAATCCAACCGGCGCGGTATATACGGAAGCCTCCCTTGCGGCCGTCTGCCGCGCGGTCGGAGACAGGCCCATCTTTATACTCTGCGACGACGTTTACCGCGGGCTGTGCACGCGGCCCTGTCCGGATACTGCGGCCCTGCCCGGCCTGCGGGAGCGGCTTTTGATCGCCCAGAGCTTTTCAAAGCCGTGGGCGATGACGGGCTGGCGCATCGGATATCTCATGGGCAGCGCGCCGGTCATCCGAAAGCTCACTGCGCTCCACGGGCATATTCTGACCTGCGCGCCCAGCATGCTCCAGGCCGCCTGTGAGACGGCGCTGGAAACCGACACGGCGCCGATGCGCGAGACCTACGCAAAAAGGCGGGCGCTGGTGCTGCGCCGCCTCCATGCGATGGGGCTCTGCTGCCCCGTCCCGGAGGGCGCGTTTTATGCCTTCCCGGATATCCGTGCCTTCTGCCTTCGCTCCGAGGCGTTCTGCCTTCGTCTGATCGCGGAGGCCGGGGTCGCAGCAGTACCCGGAAGCTGCTTCGGAACAGAGGGGCATATCCGCATATCCTACTGCTGCGGCGAGCAGACGCTCGAACGTGGCATGGATCGTCTCGAGGCATTTCTGGAAAAGCTCAAACAGGAAAGAAGAACTTGACGACCTACAGAAACAGGAGGTAGCTCAAATGAAACAGAAAACACTTTTCCGCGGCATCGCCACGGCACTTGCCACCCCGATGACATCTTCCGGCGCCATCGACTATGACGCCTACGGCAGACTCATAGACTGGCAGATCGAAAGCGGCATCGCCGGGCTTGTTACCTGCGGCACAACGGGCGAGGCGTCCACAATGACCGCTGAGGAGCACCGCCAGACGATTGCATTTGCCGTAAAGCGGGCCGCCGGACGCGTGCCGGTCATCGCAGGCACCGGCGCAAACTGCACCGAAAAAGCCGTCGAGCTGACGCGGTTTGCCTGCACCGTCGGAGCGGATGCCTGTCTGGTGGTGACGCCCTATTATAACAAGGCCACACAGCGGGGGCTGATTGCCCATTATACCGCCATCGCGGACGCATCGGATAGGCCCGTGATCCTCTATAACGTTCCCTCCCGCACGGGCTGCAACCTGCTGCCCGAGACCTGCGCCGCACTTGCAGCGCATCCGCGCATCGCCGCCGTAAAGGAGGCAAGCGGAAACCTCTCGCAGATCGTATTGCTGTTTCACAGGGCAGCGGCGTGTCTGGACGTCTATTCCGGCAACGACGATCAGATCGTGCCGATTCTCGCCATGGGCGGCGAGGGCTGCATCTCCGTACTCTCCAATGTGCTGCCCAGGGAGGCGGTTCGGCTGTGCGAGCTGTTCTTCTCCGGGGATGTGCGCGGCGCTGCGGCGCTCCAGTGCCGTCTGCTGCCCGTCATCGACGCGCTGTTTTCCGAGGTCAATCCCATTCCGGTCAAGGCAGCGCTGGCAAAAATGGGCTACGGCACCGACACGCTGCGTCTGCCGCTCACCCCGATGGAGGAAGGAAGCCGGGCCGTCCTTCTGAACGCGCTCGAAGCATGGGGTGTTTGAGATGACAAAGATCCTTCTGCACGGCGCAAACGGCGCGATGGGCAGAGCGCTTCGCGCGCTGCTGGACGCCGGATTTGCGGACTGCACCGCAGGGCCCATGGTCAGCCGCAGCGGAAACGGCGCGTTTGCGTCCTTTTCTGAGATCCAGGAATCTGCCGACGTCGTGCTCGACTTTTCCTTTCACACCGCGACCGAAAGCGCGCTTGGCTTTGCGCTGGAGCACGGCCTTCCCATCGTGATCGGCACCACCGGACACACGCAGCAGGAGCGCGCGCGCATCGAGCGCGCCTCAGAGCATATCCCCGTCTTTTTTTCCGGCAACATGAGTCTCGGCATTGCGGCGCTCCGCAGCCTTGTGCGCGAGGCCGCGCGCCTGTTTCCGGAGGCGGAGATCGAGATCGTGGAGACGCATCACAGCCGCAAGGCGGACGCTCCGAGCGGCACGGCGCGTATGCTCGCCGCCGCCGTTCAAAAAGAGCGGCCGGAGGCAGCGCTTGTGTGCGGCCGCAGCGGCTTTTCACCGCGAACTCACAGCGAGATCGGCATATCCTCCATCCGCCTCGGCAGTGTGACCGGCATCCATGAGGTGCTGATCTCGACCGGAGCCGAAACGCTGAGTCTGAAGCACGAGGCGCATGACCGGCGGCTGTTCGCAGAGGGTGCGCTGCGGGCTGCCGTCTTCCTCTGCGGCAGGCAGCCCGGTCTTTACGATATGGACGATCTTTTGAAGGGAGACACCCTATGAAAACAGCAAAATTCGGCGGCACGTCTCTGGCAGACGCAGCCCGCTTCCGGCAGGTAAAGCGCATCGTATCGGCAGACCCGGAGCTGCGCTTTGTTGTGGTCTCCGCCCCGGGAAAGCGCTCTGCGGAGGACAAAAAGGTGACGGATCTGCTGTATGACTGCCATGCCGCTGTAAAAACAGGCGCAGACCCCGAGACTGCCTTTGCACCTGTCGCTGCGAGGTTCCGGCAGATCGCGCAGGAGCTCCGTCTCGGCATCGATTTGGAGGCGGAACTCCGGCAGATCGAAAAGGATCTGCGCTCCGGCGCGTCTGCTGCATACTGCGCCAGCCGCGGCGAATATCTCAGCGGGCGGATGCTGGCAGCCCTGCTGGGCTGGCCGTTTCTCGACCCGGCGGAGCTGCACTTCTTTGACGCTGACGGCGTCCCGCAGTACAAGCTGGCGGAGCAGGCGCTAATGCACAGGCTCCACGACATGGAGCGTGCCGTCATGCCCGGCTTCTACGGCGGCGGCGTGGACGGCCGCATCCACACGCTGCCGCGCGGCGGCTCGGATATCTCCGGAGCGCTGCTGGCAAGTGCCTCCGGGTCGGATGCCTACGAAAACTGGACGGACGTGCCCGGCATCTTTCGCGCCGATCCTGCGATCGTGCCCAGCGCAAGGGCGATTCCCGCCATGGCCTATGACGAGGTACGGGAGCTTGCGTATATGGGCGCCAACGTGCTGCACGAGGACGCGGTGACGCCAGCCCGGCGTATGGGCATTCCCATTCACATCCGCTCCACGATGCAGCCGGACGCACCCGGCACCCTCGTCTCCTCGCAGAGCCCTCCCTCCGCCTGTCCCGTCACGGGAATCGCGGGGCGCAAGGGCTACTGCTCCATACAGGTGGAGAAGGAAAACATGAACAGCGCCGTAGGCTACTGCCGCAGGATTCTCTCGGTGCTCGAAACGCATGAGATCCCCTTTGACCACATCGCAACGGGGCTTGGCAGCATCTCGTTCATCGCCCCGGCCGCGGCGGTCTCCGCCTGCCGCGAGGCGCTTTTGTCGGATATCTCCGCCGCTGTCCGCCCGGACAGCATCTGCGTTGCAGACGGGCTTGCCATGGTGTCCATCGTCGGACGGGACATGGCGGGAAGGCCGGGCGTCTCCGGCCGTCTGCTCGGCGCGCTTGGGCACGCGGGCATCAACGTGCGGATGATCGTGCAGGGCACGCGCGAGATCAACATCACCGTTGGCATCAGCGAGCCGGAATATGAAAAAGCCGTGCACGCGGTGCACGGTGAATTCTTCCCGGAAGCGCCCCAGTGAGCCTTTGATCGCGCTCCTTCTTCGGTTCTGTTGACCTTGTTCCTTCCCCGGCGCGCCTCAGCCCGCCTTTTCTGATATCCTGCTGCGGAGCGCAGAAGCGCTCCGCTTTGTCCGATGCATAAAAAGCGGCCGGCAGCGTTCAACTGCCAACCGCCAAAAAAGCGGGGCAGTTCATCGCGCCCAAGGACGCTTTTTGTGTCCTGTTTTATGAAAAAGACGCTTCTTCCGCCCTTTGCGTCAGGCGGGACAACGCACAGACTGCGTACATATAGCCTGCAAGGATCAGCGGTGCCGGCAGCCCGTAGAGCAGCGGCGCCGGGATGATACGCCAAAACAGCTTGAGCACGCCGATCTCTGCGCCGTAGGTGAAGAAGTAGTTTGCCTCCGGGCAGACCGTGAGGCGTAACAGGAGATTGATAAGGTGCGCACCTACGGCAAGCAGGCCAAAGGTCTTGAGAATCCGGGGGATATCCCTTGGGTCAGGGCGGTAAAAGCCCAGCGTCGCCAGACTCAGGCCGCAGACAACAAGGAGCGCGTGGGTCACATAGTAGCCAAAGATCCGTGGCAGGAACAGCGAAAAGCCGGAGAACAGAGGCTCCGGGAAGAGCAGTGCCATCAGTGCGCCGAGGGGCGCTACAAAGAAGGAAAAGCCCATGATCGAGCGGTTGCGCTTCCATAGTCCGATGGGGATCAGGAACAGATTGATGTTGCACAGGTGCAGCGGCAGCTCATTGAAAATGTTGAAGCCATCGGGATAGTATGCGCCGACATACACGGCATCTCTTGACAGCGAGAGCTTGTAGACGGTAAACAGCGCAAGATTAAAAAGGCATACGCCGATCAGAAACCGGGAGCGCCGTGCTTCCGGTTTTCCGCGCAGCAGCAAGAATATGAGCAGCACCGCCGCTGCCGTAAGCAAAAGCAGAAGCAAATGCAGCCCTCGAAAGGGCGTTATAGTAAAATCATTCATTTCACACACCGGAACGTCTTTCCGGTCTTCTCCTCAAGAAATCGTTTGAATTCCTCCACCGCCCCGCCGGTGAGGGTGCGCTTATCCAGAGGCTGCGCATAGCGTTTCTTCATCAGAAGGATGATGTAGTCCCGCGACTCAGCCAGTGCGTCGATCAGCTCATAGCGGAACGTAGAGGTGGTGACCGCCGTAACGACGGTATAGGACTCCTCGCCGAATGCGACATGATAGTCCTTTGTGCCTGCCAGCGTGTTTTTGCAGGCGATCATTCCATTGAATCGATCCTGAAACAGCAGAACGGACAGCAGCATCACCTCTACCAGCAGGGAAATCACCGTACGGGCATCGAGCGTAAAAGGCTCTCCGTCGAATGGGATCAGCAGCAATGCGTTGATGAAAAAGACGCTCCAGCCGAAAACGGCCCAAAGGATGCTGCGTTTTCGCCGCATCACCTTGCGCATCGCGCGGGCAGCTGCGGTCATAGAGCGATTTGTGATGTCGCTATGAATTTCAAATGTCATACGTTTTCTCCGTTGTAAGTAATTCTGTATCCGCAGGGCTGGCGTTGCATTGCAGTCGCCTCCGGACAGCATAAGCTGTCGCTTGTTTATTCTACCATACCGAAAATAAGGTCCATGTTAAGTTTTCCGAATTCTCAAAGGGAGGTCTCGGATGTGCCTTCGCCAAGGCACCTGCCGGAAGCCACTTCTGATGCACGACCTTACCATCCCAAATGCTTCCGGGTTCTGCGTGAAAATCCATTCTCGTCCGTTGGAAATGGGCTGTTGCCAGAACAGCCCATTAAAGTTCATGTATCGGCAAGCATATATTACTTGCTCTTTTCTTTGCTTTTTTCGTCTGCGAAAAGTGTATGGCCAAGCGCCATCCCTATCATCGAAGCAATCGTTCCGATAAAGAACAAGCTGAGCGTTTGCAAATCAACCCGATTAAAGTTCGAGCTTTCTCTCATGCCATAGCTCGCATAGACGGAAAGCATGAGCATAAGGCCAAAACCAATCGGTGCCAGCCACTTGTGCTTTCCCCAATAATTGTTTTTCCCGATCAAAAGAGACAGAACGATCGTGGCGGACGGGAGCACAAGCCACTGGACTCCGCCTGCCTGTGCCTCCGTAATACTTCCGGCAGAAAAGCGCCATGACGCCATAATATTAAACGCCCATATTACCAGATAGGACAAAACCAACAGCAGCTTTGATAACCTTGTCTTGCTCTTTACTGCATTTGTGCTTTCTTCAATATAATCCAGATAGTCTTTCATAGGGCCTTCTCCTTTCAAGAGGTAGTCAAGGCTGACACTATACAAATCACTCATTTTAAGCACACTTACAATATCAGGGTAGGATCTCTCATTCTCCCAATTCGATATTGTCTGTCTGCTGATGCCAAGGGCTTGTGCCGCTTGTTCCTGCGTGATCTTCGCATCCGTTCTTGACTTTTTGATCTTGCCTCCAATATCCACACGCTTGCCCTCCCAACATGAACTTCATCTGGATTATGCCCTATGCGAAAAGCGCTGTCTATCAAAACGCTTTTACAAGGCTAAATTTCTCTGTCAAAATGCTTTTACATTTCTCTGTCTTACTCGAAACGCCCTGATTTATCTGCCCATCGGGAGCGTGATCTCAAACACGGCGCCACTATCCCCGTTATAGGCATGGATCGTACCCTTGTGCAGGTGGATGATCTCCTTCGTCAGGGCAAGGCCGATGCCGGATTTTCCGCTTTTGCCCATGTAAAAGCGGTCGAAGATGTGCGGCAGGTCCGCTTCGGCGATGCCGTCCCCGTCGTCCTGTATCCGTATCGTCACATGACGCTTGTCCGCGCGGCAGGTCAGGCGCAGCTCGCTGCGGGCATAGCGCACACCGTTGGACAGAATATTGGTGACCGCCCTGCGCAGCCGGGTATCGTCGCAGCTGACCATAATGGGCGTTTCGGGGAAGTCCGGCGTGATGGTGATGCCGCCGGCGGCGGCTGTCGGCTCCACGGCGCGTATGCTGTCGTAGAGCAGCTCCCGAACATCCATCTCGGAAAGGGTAAGCGGCTGCCGCCCCATATCGATTTTTGAGATGTCCAAGAGCTCGTCTACCAGCTCCGTCATGCGGTCGCTCTCCGCCAGAATCACCTCCGCCGCGCTGGCCGTGTCCATGACGCCTGCCTGTATGCCCTCCGCGTAGCCCTGTATCGCCATCAGCGGCGTTTTCAGCTCATGGGAGGCGTTCTGAAAGAAGGTCTGCTGCCGCTCTGCCTCCTTCTCGATGTCCCGGCCGAAGCGGAAGCCCAGCAGGCACATGACGGAGGAGATCGCCACTAACACCGCAAAGAACGCCCAGTTCAGCGTTACGATATAGCGGGTGATGGGGCCGATGTCTATGTACATGATATAGGAGTAGGGTTCCTCCCCATCGCCGTAATCCTCCTGCACGGACATGAATATCAGGTGATGTTTGTCCGCTTTGAAGGTATAGCATTGATTGAGTGCAATATCCCGCCCGGCGCAGTATTCCAGCAGCTTTTTCTCCAGCCGGTAGGTATCCCGATTCCATGTGTTGTGCCGGTAGCCATCCTCCAGCTCCAAAAATACGATGCTGGGCGTAAAGAAGTATTCCTCCTCCCAGTTCTCGTCATAGTCCGGTTCGTCATAGGTGTAGGGTATGGCTCGATTCTGATACTCCGCTTCGTTGAGCAGCGCCTTTTTTGCCTCGTTTACAAAGTGAGACGGGATGATCACGTTTACCGCCAGCACAAAAAGGGCAGACAGAAGTAAAGCTGAGCCGAGGATCAGGTACACGATCCGCAGCTTGATGTTTTTCATACGCTTCCTGCTCCCTTCAGCTTATAGCCAAAGCCCCAGATGGTGCTTACGCTGACGGTGCTGCCCGCTTGCAGCAGCTTTTTTCGGATACGGCGCAGCGTTTCGTCGGTCACGCGGGTCTCCACCTCTGAATCAAAGCCCCACACCGCGCTGAGCAGCTCCTCTCGGGAATAGGCCTTTTCCGGCTGCTTCATCATATAGCTGAGCAGCCGCAGCTCGGTCTGGGTCAGCGCCATGATCGTGCTTCCGCAAAAAACAGCGTTTTCCGTAGAGGAATAGCGGATATCCCCGTAATGCAGCTCGTCCTCTGCCGCCGCTGTTTTTCCTCGATCCATCTCCACACGGCGCAGTAGCGCCTTCACCTTCATCAGCAATATCGTTGGACGGAAGGGCTTGGTGAGATAATCATCGCTGCCCTGGCTGATGCCCATGACGTAGTCCAGCTCGCTGTCCTTGGCCGTAAGCAGGATGATGGGAATATCGGAAACAGAGCGAAGCTCCCGGCACACGGTAAGGCCGTCCGTGCCGGGCATCATAATGTCCAGTATCACCAGTTCCGCAGGCTCCTGACGGAATGCCTCCAGCAGCGCGTCGCCGTTTTCAAAGGAGCGCACGGTATATCCGTCACTTGCCAAAAAACTATGGAGCAGTTCCCGGATGCTCTTTTCATCGTCCGCCAAATAGATGGAATGTCCCATGTGTCCTCCTTGCAAGCAGCACCAAATGCTGCGCACAGGCGCAGCATCGGCACGATATTGATTTTATACTATCAGAATATCTCCTTTCCGTCAAAGGGGGCAGATGCCGCCCTCGCAGCCGGTGTTGCCCCAGATGGTATCGTACAGCTTGCACAGTTGGTTATCAAGCTCTACCAGACGGTTATAGTCGGCGATCAGCTCGTCCTTTTCCGCGTCGGACAGGAAGCTCAGGCTGCGGATAAAGGCGACCTCATCATAGTATTTGCTGGTATTTTCCATTGCAAAGGGCATGACCATCTGCTCCAGAAACTGAGCGGGTGCGGGAATCGTCAGCTTGGCTACGGTGTTCTCGTCTTCCAGCGCCTTGACAAACCGGAAATGCTCCACAAAGGGATGGCTGTCCACTCCCACCTCTCCGGTGAGGTAGGTATCATCAAGCATTGCGTTCTCTCCATGGAACGGCAGCCCCTTCTCCGTGCGGCTGTGGCCCACACCGTGAAAGCCCCACATGAAGTCGAGGTGCCAGGTGGCACGGCGGAATTCGCCGTCGGTAATTACGTGGTATCCAGCGCTCTGCTGCTTGGCAACCAGCTCACGGATCGCCTGATCCTCCGCTGCTTTCAGCTCATCGGCTCCGATCTTGCCGTTTTGAAAGTCTGCCCGCGCCTGCTTCAGTCCGGCAGGGCGAAGAAAGCTGCCAACGTAGTCATAGCGAAAAGGGGCATTTGCTTTGTTCATGGGGAAACGCTCCTTCCATACCAAAAAAATAGGCTGATTATAGGACTCGAACTGCAACAAGTCCAGATTTTTTTCCGTGTCTGCCGCAAGACTTGAGCTGTCAGATCAATAACTGTGCAAAATCACCAAGCTGTTGTATCACAACGGCTTGGTGATTTGCGTTCAGTTGGCTTTTTTCAGGCTTTGGCGTTGCCGCTATCCTTCTGCGGCATCTCGCCCGTCGGCTTTGACCGTGGGGTATCATCGTCCGGCTTTGGGCCGCCGCCGGAGGGCAGCGCTCCGTCCGGCTTCTGCCCGCCGGGGCCGCCCATATTACCCATGCCCGTACTTACTGTGCCGGTCTGGGCGGCGCTCTCCGTCTGGATCTCGCCGGAGGAAAGCGTATAGTGGCTGATGTCCTTGAAGTCCTCCGCTTCATAGCTGCCCAGCGCAGACTTGGAGGGGTGCGTCTGCTCCGCAAGTTGTTCCAGCGTCAAGCCACACTCCACACGCAGGTCTTTCAATCGCTCTTGTATGGTTAAAGCCATATTTTGTTCCTCATTATATTGCCGTTATCATATTTTCTAACTTAAATCTTTCGA
>OGYZ01000440.1_pt1 | contig 38061 bp, 49 predicted proteins | sample 1576681 | NCBI WGS metagenome assembly OGYZ01 (sample SAMEA3541480, study PRJEB24748) | human gut metagenome | biome: human gut; feature: human-associated habitat; material: faeces | place: China | collected 2012 | reverse complement strand
TCTCATTATGATGAATTATCGTATTCAAAAGTAGATAATGGTCATATAATTAAGAATTTATATTCAGATGAGATTACTTTGTTAAAGGTATTTAATTCTCATATTAAAATAAAATCAACGTCTGATTATTCATCTTTTTTTAATACTATAAAAAAATATAATAAAAATATATTTATTTGTGATTTTGTTAATAAAGATTATTTTTGGGTGAATAAAATAAAATATCAAAGTATTGTATAATTTGATATTTTTTAGTAAAATGAAATAGAGGAGGAATAATAATGGATTTATTATTTGATATATTAAAAGTATTATTTGGTGTTGTAGTAGGTGGTATTGCTGGATTTTTTATAGCAAGAAACTATATGCAAAAGTATTTAAAAAAGAATCCACCAATAAATGAGCAAATGATAAAGACGATGATGTCTCAAATGGGTAGAACACCTAGTCAAAAACAAGTTAATCAAATGATGAAAGCAATGAATAAAAATATGTAATTCATTGCTTTTTAATTGGTTTATTCAATTCGTTTTTAATACTCTCATTTATATTTTTAGTTTTTAAACTATATATTAAATTTGCTTTATATTCTAAAGATAATATATCTTTATTTTTACTATAGCAATTTATTAATGGTAGAGTTAAATTGTTTTTTATTTTATTTAAATATTTTTTTCCAGTTTCGTTAAAACCAAGTGGTCTTATGTAATTTTTAATGTTTTTGATATCATCTTTTTTTATATCTAATAAAATATATAATAAAATATGTAATAAAAGAAATAATAAAATATATAATAAGAAAGTGAGGTAAAACCATGACCATAAGGAAACTAGTAGGAACTTTAGAAAATAAGGGACCGTACATCGACCAGTCAACAGGACACTGGTTCTACTGGAACGGAACCAAATACGTTGATTCAGGCTATCCTTATGCAGTCAACCCCGTTATACAATTTAAAATCGAAGATGGAATTTTATATTACTCAATAACTTGGGAGGCACAATGAAATACATAAAATACTTTGAATCATTGGAGGAATACGAATCCTGGATGAACATAGAAGAAAACGCAGAAGAGGTTTACAGAACTGAAGAAAAGATTTGCGTTGATGGAATAATATTAAGCCATACTAATGAGGGGTTTAAAGATGATTTATGAATTCTTAGAGAAAAATAGAAAGGACATTGACATACTGACTTCATTTCTGGTCACTGTCATTCCAATAGTAATGTTATACTCAGAAGCATTAGGTATCAGCGAGAATACCGTTCCTTACTGTATCCTTATGATAGTGTTAGGTGTAGCTAGTCATTATGCTAGTAGGATAAGAGGCGAAAGAGATGTTGAAGACGCAAAACAGAAAGCTAAAAGAGTTTTGGGTTATCCTGAAAAACAATAGGCTTCTTTGGAGGATATTGTTATCATGAACAAAATAAAAAAAGAAGATATTTATCTGCAACTTTATCAAAACAATTTCCAGTGCTGTTTTAACAGCGGTAGCTATCAACATCATCATGACCAATGCCACAAAGTATGCTTTAATCGAAGGACTATTGCCATTTACATTGGCTATTGTTATTGTCGTATTAATTGACATTTATGAGTATAGATGTGAGCGTGAAGACCAGATTAATTTGAAAGATTTGGAAAATAGAATCGAAAAATTGGAGGGGGATGAATGAAGATACTGATTGCAGTTCCGACATTTGAAAACATCAAACCGGAATGCTTCAAAAGCATATACAGCCTCACAAGACCAGAGGGCTATGAATTATACTTTGACTATGTCCCCGGCTATGACTGCGCTAAAGCAAAAAATCAAATAGCTAAAAACGCAATGGCCGGAAACTATGATTACGTGTTAATGGTTGATTCAGATATTCAATTGCCTTCAGATACTTTAGTTAAGCTATTGGAATGCGATTCAGATATTGCTCTTGGATGGTACTACCACAAGAGAACAAAAACAGATCAGACTGTAATCTTCACATTCGGCAAGGACTTCAACGATAACAATAACATCAAAGAATCTGTCATGATACATGAAGTCCCAAGGCCAATTGATGTTAAAGGAGGCGGGCTTGGAATTGCACTCATTAAAACAGATATCTTTCACAATCTCGAATATCCATATTTCAAGTTCGTAACATATCCAAATGATACAGTATTGTCTGAGGATTTATATTTCTGCAATCAAGCTACTGCTCGTGGCTTTAATATAAAATGCAATCCACGTGTTAAAGGAAATCATATATTTGAAATATTAATGTGATAACTATGGCAGATACAATTGTCTTATTGGAAGAGCAAAAAGAGATTACCCCCTCCCTATTGGATGACGGGGTTAAAACATTAGTCGATAATGTAATAACTTCAACAGACAGTAATCTTGGATTTGAATACTCCGACAAATGTATGGTCGATGATATACTCTGTATTTCCGATAAATCCCAAATAGGACATGAAAGCTTAAAGAAATTCACAGGCGCTGAAGTCCCTGTCGGCATACTTGTCAATGAACCGGATGTAATGACAAACGGAGACATGAAAGGGAGAGTGCTATTGTTAGGTGGGCTTTTCAGATTGAAGCTTTCATCCGACCAGATTGTTAAAGCATGTGACAGAATTAAATTAACATCTGATGGATCTATTGTTGACAATGCAGGTGGATTCATAGCTTTTCATCCCGTTAATGATTCGGATGTATATGAGTATGTTAATTGTTTCCAGATTAATCTTGGAGGTAAAGGAGAGAAAGGAGACACAGGCGCTGCTACTGTTATCCTCGGATCTTATGATACTTTCGATGAATTAATAGCAGCACATCCAACAGCCAATGAAGGTGATGCCTTCCTTGTAGATGGAGAGCTATTCGTTTGGCATAGAGATTAAAAGGTGATAATAAATGGTATGGGAAAGCGTTGGTACTATAAAAGGGCCGAAGGGCGATACTGGTGATAAAGGAGATACTAGAAACACTGGAGCAACTGGTAGGACTGGTGATAAGGGAGATACTGGAGCGACAGGCGCAACAGGTGATAAATGTGATACAGGAAACACAGGGCCTAAAGGGGACACAGGTATTGGAAGTGATGAAGAAGCAAAATGGAAACTACCAGTTGATGAAATAAGAACAACCAATACATTACCGACAGGCGTCAGTGCAGGATATCGTGTAGCTATTGTTACTGCATCTGTCATGGCTATTAAAGAATATAACGGAAGTTCATGGGACAGTGAAAGTCTTGACCCCTACAGTGTAATCCCATTGAAGCATTCAGGGGGAATACAAATGTATCTGGCAAAATCAACAGGGCCAGTATACATGGGAGTTGATTATGGAGTCTTCGGTAAATTCAGGTTTATGACACAATCAGCATATGATGCATTAAGTAGCTATGACAATGACACAATTTATTTTGTAAGAAGTTCATAAGTGATAATATGGAATTGTCGGATGAAATGTTAACAGAAATCAGTTATGTGAAAATCTCACAATACAGAACCAAAGTAATGAAATCTTTGGATGGAGAGGTTAAAACACCAACAGTCATTGCTAAAGATTCGGAAATTAGGCCATTACATTTCAAAAGTTCTAGCGGAATTAAAAGCACATGAACTTGTTGAATGCATTAATCCCGAAGTTAGAAAAGGTAGATTATATAGACTAACGGATAAAGGTGATGAGTTAGTTAAAAATTTAAGATGACGGCTTAAGTATACAATTTATCTTGTTCCAAATATTATTATAACTTACCAAAATGGAGGCAAAGTATGTATGAGCTTAGAAAATGGATAAAGAAGCCTGAACTTAAAGAAGTCGTGTATACCAACATAAATGATCAGGCACTTGAGGAAACAATGGCTGAACTTGTTGAAACATACAATATTCGTAATGAAAAAGAATTCTTTGAGTTATACGAAATTGAAGATTTAGAAACTGGATTAAAAAATGAAGATGTTTTAGTTAATATTTAATCCTTTAACAATGTATAAGGATTATAAACTAAAATAATCATTATCAATTTGCTTTATATTATAAGTTTTAGTTGTTGAAACTCCCAAATCATATTCAATCATCAAACTGGCCAGTTCCTCACCATCAATTAAGGTAATTGTTAAGTTTGACTGATTTTCTACAAATTCAACAGCATTATTTGTGAAAGATGATGTGGTAATAAAAACGCCACGGTTCAAACCTTTGCCCAAGAGAGCACCAGCAAAACTTTGAAGTGCAGGGCGGCTAATTTTATGTGATTCATCATAACGTTTAGCTTGAATACCAATTTTATCCAAACCCAATTTATCTTGATTTATAATACCGTCAAGTCCCTCATCATTTGTAGCAGGTGTTCTAAATCCCGCATCCTCTCTGAATTCACCATACCCCATTTTCAATAATAAATCAACCACAAGTTTTTCAAAGAAAAAAGGGTCATTACTGTAAATACTTTCCAATATTGAATCGGATAAATCCTTATTGATTTTTTTATATGCTTTCTCCATTAGTTCATCTGGGGTGGAATCATCAAAAACAATAGGTTTTGTTTCATCTTCACAGGATTCCTCTTTTGGTTTTCCAGTAACAAAATCAACAAATGATTGATATTTCATTAAATCCTTTTCTGTTAAATTAGGGTTTTCATTGTATTCTTTCAACCCCAAATCTGTAATATTGGCAAATCCTCTTTTTCTACTTTCTATCAAGCCGGCTTTTTTAAGATAAGCCCTTGCCCAACCAAGCCTATTTTTGATTAGCTTTTGATTACCACTTGGAAGCATTTCGTTTCTCTCTTCTTCAGTCAGGTTTAACTGGTCTGAGATAATTTCATCGATTTCATGGATTGAATGTTCTTTTCCGTCAGATAATACATTTAAAACATTTGGATATAACTCATTATATTTAGGAATTGCCATTTTTTCACCCTGAATTAAATTTACTAAAGATGGTATGAACTTGGACCATATTGATCCCAGTAATCATATGAATCGTGATATGGTTTATAAAGGTCGTAATATTGATCCATTAACTCATCAAAAAAGGGATCGCATGTAGGGATTTCATTTTCAGTATATTTATAACAATAATCAAACTCAACAACCATCGTATAAAATTCTTTAACGGTGTTAAAATCATCTTTAAAATTATTATAATATTTTAATGATAAATTTAATGATGGGAATCTATCTTTAATGTTGTTTAAAAAATTAAATAAATCTTCAATTGAGTTAAAATCGTTAATAGATTTCCCCAATTCTTTTAAAATTAATCCCTTCTTACAATAATCTAGAGTATAATCTAATAATTCTTCATGGAATCTGTTAATTAATTTCTCATCATACATTTCATCTTTTTTAATAAATTCAACATTATTTTCATGATTGTAAATAATTGCATAATCACAATTATCATCAATTAAATCAATTCCACTTAAAATACTAGCTGTAAGAATTTTAGAGATATCACAATCATTTAATGGATAAATTCCAACAATAGTATTATAAAGATCTTTAATTGGAAAATCGTTTTTATCATGGAAATATAACTGACCATTATAAGGTTTCTCAGTTTTAGAGTGATTTATTCTAGATAAACCAATTCTGTGATGAAGTTTTTCGCAATTGTTTAAAAATTCCTCCTCAGATATTAAATCTTTAACTTTTAAAAATTCTGTTTTAATTTCATTTTCCATATTAACCATAGATAATCCCCAACTGTTTGTTTTGTACATATTAAATTTTAACAATATATTCTTGAGATTACTGTATTCATCTGTTTTCATTAATCTTTCATGTTAATGTTTGACTTCGCTTATATATTATATGATTTTTGGAATATTTTAATATTGTTATTAAATTATATTAACTTGAATTAATATATATAAAATCAAATAACATAGGGTCGAACTATGGATAAAACAAAAACTTTTAGATTTAATAATTTAAATAATTTTAAAAAGAAATTTAGAAAAATCGAACCAAAATTGAAAGACAAAAAAATTAAGTTTGAATTAAATTTGATTGATTTTTTTGGCACTATTAAGTTTAACAATACCAATAATGTATTAATATATGTTGATGATGAATTTTATGGCGCAGTATTGATTCTGGATATATTCGAACTAAAAATGTATATACCTACTGAAAACGGGGCTGAAGAGTGTTATATTATCAAAAGTGAGGAGGTGGAATAAATGCAGCTTAATGAAATTGTTTTTCATAATGGTGAAGAACTGAAAAAAGAATTTGACAAAATTGAAATTGAAATCGAAGATAAACACAATATGATGTTAGTAAATTATGTAGTTCTTACTGGACAAATTGAAGTTATAGGTGATAAAGTAGTCCAAATGGATTCTGAAGGAAATGTTATTTCTGAAGTTGAATGTGATAAAATTTTTTGTTTAAAGATTTATTCAGATGAAAATGAGATTCCTGAAAATTTTGAAGAAAGTGAAAAATGTTATTCACTTATAAACCATCAACTTCAATTTTTAGATGATTTTGAACGATCAACCATCGGATTTGATTTAATGAAAAACACCGACGGAAAATCATATTTTTTACCTGAAGACTTACAAGAAGCTGTCATCTCCCAAATGTCAAAGGGTCAAGGTGCTTTTATGTTGCCGGATGACTTTGATGAAAGTCAACTCACGCCAGGGAATATAATGTCTGAAGAAAATTTTATAAAATTAGTCCAACATAATATGAAAAGTAAGAAATAAAAAATTTAATAAAAAATATTATATCTGATAACATGACAAATGAATTCAAATCATTTTATAAAACAGTAGGCGGGGGCGAAGGAGATAAATGCTACTATCCTACAAGATTGGATCCATACGGAAAAGGATGTTACTATAACTGTGCTTACTGTTATGCAAAATCATTATTGGACTTTAGAAAACTCTGGCATCCTGAAGATGTTGGAGTAGCGGATTTAAGAAAAATTGAGAGAACCGTTTTCAGGAAAATAGAATCTGGTTCTGTGGTTCGTTTAGGCGGAATGACTGATTGTTTCCAGCCAATCGAAAAAGAACTTAAAAATACATATAAAACAATTGAAATGCTCAACTCTAAAAAAGTCCATTACTTGATTGTTACTAAATCCGATCTAGTTGCAACTGATGAATATATGGATATTTTTGATAAAAAATTAGCACATATTCAAATCAGTACACCAACAAACAATGAAGAGATTCTTAAAAAAACTGACAATGCAGGAACCTATCAAGAGAGAAAAGAAGCTATTGAAACACTTTTTGAAAATGGTTTTGATGTCAGTTTACGTCTTGCTCCTTTCCTATTTGAAACCTGCGATTTCGATGAAATAAATAGTATTAATGTTGATAAATGTTTAGTGGAGTTTTTAAGGGTTAAACCTAAAATGGCAGAGCTAATTAGTGATATAACTGATTTTGATTTGTATACTCTTAAAGAAGGAGGATACAGGCATTTGCCTTTAGATGCTAAAATTGAACAGCTTGAGAAATTAGACTTTAAAGAGTTGTCTGTTTGTGATGATGTGCAAGATCATTATGACTACTTCCAGGATAATGTTAATTTCAACTGCAATGACTGTTGTAATTTAAGTTTATAAATCAATGCAGAAAAAGCATTGATTTATCCTATATATTTTCTGTGAGCTATTTTTACATTATTCTGATTTACCATTGCATATTGCATTGTTGTATCAATCTGAACATGTCCCAATAGCTTTTGTACTTGTTCTATAGGCATTCCTTTATCTATTGCAGTTGTAGCCATTGTTCTTCTAAATTTATGAGGATGAACTTTTTTAATGTTTGAATCTCTTCCAAGGTCCCTTATTCTTCTTTCAACACCATTTATTCCAAGTCTGTTGTAAGGTTTTTTAAATGATACAAATAACGCTGGATTATCATCACTTCGGGACTCTAAATATTTTAATAAGTGGATTTTTGTTTTAGCATCAAAGTAAACAGTCCTCTCAGAGTCACCTTTTCCCAATACAACACATTCTCTTTCATTAAATAAAACATCATCTATATTTAAGTTAACAAGCTCACCTACACGTATACCTGTTGATGCAAAAGTTCAATCATTGCAAGATCCCGAATGTTATCACAATTATCTCTTAAAATTTCAAAATTTTCATCACTTAAAACCTCTTTGACAACTTTTCTTGTTTTTATTTTACGAATTCTCCTTACAGGATTTTTTAAAATATAATCTTCATCCTCTAACCAACTAAAAAAACTTGATAAAACTCTTCGGATATTGTCAATTGTTGCTTTAGATGCATTTGTATTATTTTTATAATCAGCTAAATATTTTCTTAAATCATCTGTTGTAATATTTTCTATTTTTAAGTTGACTGATTCTAACATTTTTATAAGGGTTGTTTTATAATAGTGAATTGTTCTAATAGAACACCCTTCAACCTTTTTTGCTGAAAGAAAACTATTCAATAAATCATAATTTTCTTTGGATTCTGAGATGGATAAATTTTTATCTTTTTTATATACTTCAAATTCTTCTAATTCATTTATTAAAGTGTTGTTTAATTTAACTATTTGATTTTCATTTAAAAATGGTTTCATTGAGATTTTAATCGAATTAATTAATTTATTTTTCATTTGAATCACTAGAAATAAATTTTGTTAAATGAAAATTTTAAAATATCATATTAAATTAACGCACAAGTGCTTCGATTTAGCGGATTTGATGATGAGTGGGTTTCTTATAAAATTGGAGATATAAGTAAAACTTATTCTGGCGGAACTCCATCAACATCTAAAAGAGAGTATTATAAGGGAAACATTCCATTTATTAAGTCTGGTGAAATTGGAAATGAAGTAACTGAACAATATATAAATGAAGAAGCAATAAATAACTCTTCTGCAAAAAAAGTTCAAAAAGGAGATTTACTATTGGCACTGTATGGAGCTACAAGTGGTGAAGTAGCAATTTCTAAAATCGATGGTGCTATCAATCAAGCAGTTTTAAAAATTGACAATAAAATGAATAATTATTTCCAATATAATTATTTTGTAAAATATAAAGATCAAATTATTCATAAATATCTTCAAGGAGGACAAGGAAATCTTTCAGCTAATATTATAAAAAAATTAGAATTTTATTATCCCAATTTAGAAGAACAACAAAAAATAAGCAACTACCTATTGTTAATAGATAATAAAATCGAGTTATTAGAAAAAAAACATCATGAATATCAAAATTTTAAGAAATATCTTATGCAACAGATTTTCACACAGAAATTAAGATTTGATTTTAAGGACACATGGGATAAAGTACTTTTAAAGGATGTTGCTTTTATTCCTAAAAAAACAAAATTAACTAATGTTGAAGGTTTAAAATTACTTACAGTTAAACTACATACAAAAGGTATTGAAATTAATGATAGAATTAAACCTAAATTAACAAAAAGAGGTAGACCTTACTACATTAGAAGATCTGGAGAACTTTTAATCGGTAGACAAAATTTTCATAATGGTGGTATGGGTATTGTTCCTAAATCGTTAGATGGAGGAATATGCTCTAATGCCATCTCTTCATTTAATGCATTTGAGGATAAAATTGATGTAAATTACTTATATTATTTTTTAGCAAGACCAGAATATTATATAAAATCAGAAAGATTAATTGGAGGAACAGGTCAAAAAGAATTTTCTGAAAAAGAGTTATTAAAATTAAAAATAGATTTACCTTCTTTAGAAGAACAAAATAAGATTGTTGATTTTTTATTAAATATTGACCATAAAATAGAACTCTCTGAAAATCAACTTAATAAAACACAAGAATTCAAAAAAGGTTTGCTTCAACAAATGTTTGATAATATGTTATTATTCAAATTATAAATTTAAAATATTGGAGGCCTAATCCCTAACTCATCACAGTATTTTTTAATTTCAGAATCTATGTTCGCCATTTCTTTTGAAATTTTTTCTAACTCATCACAAACATCATCTAAATCTATTGGGTCATCTTCCTCAAAAGTATCAACATATCGAGGAATATTTAAATTAAAATCATTTTCCTCAATCTCACTTAATAAAGCACAATGGGAGAATTTATCAGTTTCCAAACGGTTAACATATGTATTGACAATTTTTTCAATATTTTTGTCAGATAATATGTTTTGATTTTTGACCTTTTCAAATTCTTTACTTGCATCTATAAATAAAATATCGTCATCTTTCATGCGACACTTTTTGAAAATCATTATAACAGCAGAAATGGACTTTCCATGAAACAAATCTGAAGGCAATCCTATAACTGCATCCAAGTAATTTTTTTCTTTAATGAGATGTTTTCTTATATGTCCCTCTGAATAGCCTCTAAAAAGTACACCATGAGGTAAAACAACTGCCATAATTCCATTTTCATCTAAATGATAAATCATATGTTCTATAAATGCATAATCCGCCCTTGATTTTGGAGGCAATTTGCCCGCAGCTGAGAATCGTTCATCCTCTAAAAATTTATCGTCAGCACCCCATTCTTTAGAAAAAGTAGGATGAGATACAACAACCTCAAATGTATTATCTAAAAATTTTGGATTTTCTAAGCTGTCCCCATGTTTTATATTAAAATCATCAAAATGAATATTGTGCAATAACATGTTCATTCTAGCATGATTATAAGTTGTTTGAAGTATCTCTTGACCAAAAAAATTAGAAACCTTAACATCATTATTTAAATTTAGTAATAATGAGCATGACCCGCAAGCAGGATCAAAAACACTTAATATTTTACTTTTGTCATGTGTCACAATTTTACTTATCAGATTACTAATTGTTTTAGGAGTATATAACTTATTGGCTTCAGAACCTGTTTCAATGGCGAATTTTGCTATTAACCATTCATACGAATCCGCCAAATATTTAATGTCTTCATTGATCTTAAAGTCTATTGAATCCAATTTAATAAACAAATTACCTATAGACTTACTTTGACTAGATACATTATCCCCTAAAATTGGGGAATTGAGATTGATATCCGAGAACAAATTTTCAAAATCTGGAGCGCTTTTTTTACCTATGACTGAATCAGTAACCTTTTTTAATGCCCTTTCAACATTCAAAAGAAAATCATCATCTTCAACTTTTGCCTGTTCGACAAGATTTTTAAATAAAAATTCGGGTTCAATAAAATAACCTAAAGTATCAAATGCCTCTTCTTTCAAAGCATTTGAATAATCAGAAGAAGAATATGCCTCTTCAAAAGTCAATTTATCATTTTTTAATTCATTTGAAAGTGTTAAATCAATTTTTTCAGATAGGTATTTATAAAAAATAAATCCCAATATATATTTTTTAATCTCATTAATATCTTTATCCTTCATCATTTCAGATGAAATTTCCCAGAATTTTTCTGTTAAGTAATCTTCATAATTTTCCATAAATACACCTACAAAAACCAATTGATTAAAAACCTAAACAAACATTTGTTGGAGAAGTCCTTTTTTAAATTTTTGAGTTTTATTAATCAATTCTTCTATAGCAAATATCTTATTATCTATGTTAGAAAGCATGTTGCTTATTTGTTTTTGTTCATCGAATGATGGAAATTCAAATTTCATGTTTTCAAAGCTTTTTTTATTTAATATTGGAGTAGCAGTTATTCCAGCATAGTTTTTCATTTTTTCAGAATTGTAATCTATTAAATAATAAATAAAATCTAAATCAAAACTTTGTGATGGAGTTATAGAATTAATTTGTTGATTAAAATATCCATCTTCTAGAATAATACAATTTTTTCCAATACTGGCTATGCATGTGACTAATACACTATTTTTTTAACAAAGCGTCCTTTTTTAGCACCTTCGTCAGATAATCTTTTCGCTGTGTCAAAAATGTATTTTGAGGATATATCTGATGGAGTTACCCATAAATATTTTTTAGGAGAATAATATTCATTAACTTTAGTTGAAGGAGTGTTTCCAGTATTTATTTCGCCAACATCTTTTAGTTTTATAGTTTTCCACTCCTCTATGTAATCTGTAAATCTTAATTTCTGTGTGAAAATCTGTTGCATCAAATACTTTTTGAATTCTTGATATTGTTGATATTTTGATTCCAACAATTGTTCTTTTTTAGTAATTTCTTCAAGAAGTCTAATAATCATTTTTTGTTCATTTATTGATGGAATTCTAATATTCATTACTTTAAAATCCTTAGGGTATAAATGGACAATAGATACTCCTTGAGCATATTTAGCAATTTCAGTTTTCTTTTGATTTAAATAATAAGTAATAAATGGAGCATATTGATTAGTTTTAATGACTGTAATATCTCCACCAATTGCAACTTGATCTTTTTGAATGCATGAAGCAGTTGCTAAATCAATTGCAGTTTCACCAGAACAAGGTATTAAAATATCATTCTTTTCAGATAATTTAAGTTCATTTTTATCTAAATCTGTTTTTGACTCAATGTTGTAAATCATTTCATTATATTTTGTATATAACTCACCATATCTCACACATTCAATACCATAATTGGAGATATCATTTTTAGAAATCCCTTTACCTTTTGAAAAAGTTGCAACATCATTTAATGTAACTTCATTCCATTCATCCGTAAATCCGCTAAATCGAAGTTTAGGTACTAATCTTTCTTCACTCATTCAAATCAACTCACTCAAAAATTGGTGCATCAATGCCCAATTCATCACAATACTTTTTAATTTCTGCATCAACATCCTTCATTTCTTCATTTATTTCACGTAAATCTGAAATAACTTCATTGAGATCTATTGGCTCTTCTTCTTCAAATGTATCTACATAACGTGGAATATTTAAATTAAAATCATTTTCCTTTATTTCTTCTAAACTAGCATTATGAGAGTATTTTTCAATTTCTAAACGATTTTCATATGTATTGAGTATCTTGTCAATATCTTCTTCCCTTAATTTATTTTGATTTTTAACCTTTTCAAAGTCTTTACTTGCATCAATGAATAGAATATCATCATTAGCCTCACGACATTTTTTAAATACTAAAATGCATGTTGGAATACCAGTTCCATAAAATAAATTTTCTGGAAGTCCAATTATTGCATCAAGATAGTTTTTTTCCAAAACTAAATGTTTTCTTATTTGTTCTTCAGCAGCACCTCTAAATAATACTCCATGAGGCAATACAATTACCATTGTCCCATTTTCATCTAAATGATAAATCATATGTTCAACAAACGCATAATCTGCTTTAGATTTTGGAGGCAATTTACCTGCTCCACTAAATCTTTCGTCTTTTAAAAACTTTTTATCAGAGGACCAATTTGCAGAAAATGGAGGATTTGCAACAATGGCCTCAAAAGTTTGGTCTAAGAATTGGGGGTCTTCAAGACTGTCGCCTTGTTTAATGTCAAAGTCCTTAAAGTGAATTCCGTGCAAAATCATGTTCATTCTTGCAAGGTTGTAAGTAGTTTGATTTAATTCCTGACCACAAAAATTAGAAACATCTGCCTCCTTGTTTACTCTTAAAAGTAATGAACCTGAACCACATGTAGGGTCAAAAACTGCTTTCAATTTAGTTTTATCAATTGTAACTAGTTTTGATAAAAGTTTACTGACTTCTTGAGGAGTATAAAACTCACCCGCTTTTTTACCCGCATCTGATGCAAATTTACCAATTAAATATTCATATGCATCCCCCAAGATATCCTGCTCATTATCATCTAAATGAAAATTAATTCCAGATAAATGTTTTAATATTCTTCCAATTAATCTGCTTCGATCAGACACATCTTTACCTAATTTAGGAGAGTCTAAAATCACATCAGAAAATAAATTTTTAAAATCATCTGAGCTTTCTTGACCAATTACTGAGTCAGTAACTTTTTTAAATGCACTTTCAACATTTAAAATTAAGTCTTCATCCTCTACCTTTGCTTGTTCTACTAAATTTTTAAATAAAAATTCAGGTTCTATGAAATATCCTAAATCTTCAAGGGCTTCTTCTTTTAATCCCTCTTTATATTCATCTAACTTGAAAGCTTCTTCAAATGTGATGTTATCAACTTTAAGCTCGTTTGTTAATTTCAAATCTATTTTTTCAGATAGGTATTTATAAAAAATAAAACCTAATATATAGTTTTTAAATTCACTAGCATCCATGTTGCCCCTTAATTCATTACATGTTGCCCATAATTTACTTTCTAAATTATTTGTATAATCAGACATATTACCCCTCCATTAAATCAATGCAAATTTATCTACTAAATCAACAATTTTTTCTTTTAAAAGATTAACTTTATTTCTACGCTCTAAGAAACCTAAATCCTCATTAAATGATTCTTTAATAGAATCATTATAGAATTTCCCACTATATTCATATTCACCTATAATATCTCTAACCTTATCCTCGGATAAATGTTCATTTTTTGATAATTCTTTAATTTCCTTACTTTTTTCATGGTCAAAGAATTTAGGTAATTCCTCATCAATATCAATATTTCCCCCAGATTCAACAATATTTTCATGAATAAATCTATCAATTAATTCTGCTTTACTCTTAAGTTCATGCGAGGTTGCTATTAAATCTTGTATGAATTTAACATCTTTATTAAACTCTTTAGGTTTATTAGGGTCTAAATCCTTAAGTAAATTAATGATATAAGAAACATTAATGTTGTCACGTCTCATTAATTCTATTTCAAAATCAACATCATCCAATATACTTACTTTTTCAGCATCATTGAACACTCTAAATCTTTCATAAAGGTCTAAATATTTACTTTTGTAATCATTCCATTTTTGCTCTGAAATATTTAAATCAGAATATCTAAATTCTACAAAAGTAAACATACGATTCAGTATTCTTAATAAATTTCTAAAAATTAAAACAAATTCCTTAATGTCATTTTCATCTTCCAAATCATCCACATCAAAAACATCAGGAACTAACTTAAATAACGCTTCTAAACCTTTATTAAATTCAGAAACATATCCATCATAAGGCAATGTAACAATGAAACCATTTGCATCTTCATCAGAAAACAATGCCACTGCTTCATCAGTTCTTTTTTTAAGGTTTCTAAATGAAACAATATTTCCATGCATCTTTTTTTCATTATAAATACGATTAGTTCTTGAAAATGCCTGAATTAAACCATGATATTTTAAATTTTTATCTAAGTATAATGTATTTAAGAATTTATTATCAAAACCAGTTAAAAACATATTTACAACTAAAAGAATGTCAATTTTTTTCTGTTTACTTTTTTTACTAACATCAACATAATACTGGCTGAATGTACCTGTATTAAAACTTGTTCCAAACATTTCATTATAATCTGCAATCTGTTCTTCAAGTAAATCCCTATTATGTACTCCTTCATCCAAATCATCATTTGCACCATATGAATAAATTGCAGCTATTCTTAGATTCGGATTTTTCTTTTTAAATATTTTATAATATTTATTTAGTACATGAATTGATGAAACTGCAAAAATACTTGTAAATTCTCGGTTGTAGGTTTTTGCATTGTGATAACTTAAGATGTAATCAGCAATTTTTTCTAACCGCTCATCAGATTCCATGAGCTCTTTGGTGTCAATCGCTTCAACTTCTATGTCTGTTTTAATTCTACTTTTATAGGTTCCAACATAATCCACGCAAAAGCCCAAAACATTGTGGTCACTAATTGCATCTTTAATTAAATATGAATGCAACCTTTTTCCAAATAGGTCACTTGTTGTTCTGTTGTTATTGGCATTTTGAACAAAGATAGGAGTTCCTGTAAATCCATAATAATTTATATCAGTGAAAAAGTCAGTAATGTCTCTGTGCATATCTCCGAATTGGCTTCTATGACATTCATCAAATATTAAAATCATTCTTAAGTTTTCACAGCCTTGAAGCTTATCTTCATTAAACTTGACTGCACGATGTAATTTTTGAATGGTGGTTATGATGAGTTTATTTTCTCCTGTTAATTGTTTTATCAGAGATTTTGTGTCGTCAGTTCCATCAACGGCATCTACACAAAAGCTATTGAACTCCTGAGTTGTTTGATAATCCAGGTCATTTCTATCTACTACAAACATTACTTTATCAATGTCACTTCTTTGAGATAATATTTGGCAAACTTTAAAACTGGTTAATGTTTTTCCAGAACCAGTAGTGTGCCATATATATCCATTTAACTTATTGGATGTCTGATTTATGATTGCTTCAACGGCATAATATTGGTATGCTCTTAAAACCATTAGCGATTCTGTGGATTCATTTAGAACCATATATTGGGCAATCATTTTTGAAAGATGGCACTTTTCTAAAAAAGTGTCTGCAAATTCATTCAGACTGGATATATTATGATTCTCTTTATCTTTCCAGAAGAATGTGAAATTGAAGTTTAAATTTTCATTATTGGCGAAGTATTTAGTATTTACTCCATTACTAATTACAAAAATTTGAATATAGTTAAATAAATTATGATAGGAATGTAATTGGTATCTTTTTATTTGGTTAAAAGCTTGTTTAAGTTCTACCCCTCTCTTTTTAAGTTCAATTTGAGCTAAGGGAAAACCATTAATTAAAATTGTAACATCATATCTGTTAACATATCTTTTGGAATAAGTTATTTGATTTGCAACTTGAAAAAGATTTTTACACCATTCTTTTTTATTAAGAAATTTAACATAAAATGATCCTTCTTTTCTTTTAAGAACAAATTGATCTCTTAATTTTTTTGCTTTTTCAAATATTGATCCACCTTCAAGATGAATAAGGATCTTTTTAAATTCATTATCCGTGAATGTTGTATTGTTAAATTTTTCTAGTTGTTTTTTAAAATTTAATTCTAAATCGTTTTTATCTTTTATATTAACTCTTTCGTAGCTATTATTTACTAATGATTCAATTAATTTTTTCTCAAGAGTTGCTTCACTTTCTACATCGGCCGCCATTGTGAAAACCTTCTTATAATATAAAAATTTATTATTTAAATTTATTTTTGTTAGACACGTTTTATAATCTTTCTCATTTTTTTCATGTTAATATCAATATTGTTATCGGTGGGCAAATTTATAATTTGAAAACAATAATCAACAAGACATCAAAAAGCATTTATAAATTTTTATTCCATTATTAATTAGTGATTAAAATGACTTAAGATAAATTTAGAACATATGATGAACTTGAAGACGATGAAAAAGAAGTGCTTGATGCGTTCAGACAAATGAAACTAATATCTGATTACAACAGATTCAAATTATATAAATACAAAGTTGAAGACTTAATAAACGATTATGAACAACTAAAGAAATTACGTGAATCTATTCAAGCCAAATACTTTTCAATCTACGATGAATTAGTGGAAGAAAGGTTAATTGAAGGTGAATTGGATGTTAGTGATTGGTGCATCACTAGAGACAATGAAAATGAAACTTGGGACTCTGAAGTTAGATTAATGAGCGAGATTAAAACTAATTTTGATATGGCTATTAAAATGATTGAAAATGGTGAAGCTGAACAGAGCATTATTGATGCTGAAAATTGGAAATAAAAAAACTATCAAATTAAGTGTAATTTGTTTCGGATTTAAAGTGAATATACTATTTTGGGATTTAGATATTTTTTTAAATATTGGTTAATATATAGTTAATTAATGGACAACTCTATATATATTAAAAATATAACTGCTAAATCATATTGTGATTTAATGAAAATAATTTATAATGAGGGTAATGATCTTCGTGATAATTTTGTTTTTAGAGGTTTAGAAGATTCATCATATGATTTAGTGCCTTCCGCATTGAGAACCAAAAATAATAAACTTAATGATTTCATTGGAAATGATTTTATTTTATCTGAAGACATGTCAGTTGAGGATGCTATTAAAAGGGGATTTATTGACAAAGAAGATGTTCCTGAAGGATTAAATGAGATTACCATACAAAGAGACAAAAAGGGAAAAGTAATTAATTGGGGTGGGGGTAAGATTGTTTGTGATGATGGATATTTTCAAGTTAAAAAAGAACTGTATGTCTTGTTTAAGTTTTTAAATTTTGCAGATAGAATTGGCTTAAAAGTTACTGATGATTTTGAAGTTAGAAATAATATCCACAATTATATGGAATACAATCCTAAATGGTGGCTTAATGAAAAATTTAGAGAAGTAATATCCCTTGCTCAGCACTATGGATTACCCACAAGATTTCTTGATTGGTCTTATGATTATAAATCTGCACTTTATTTTGCATTAAAGGATATTGTTGAAAAACCTTTGGATAAGGATGGAGTTATATGGGCATTGAATTATAAACTTTTTGAAAATGTCAATAATTATGGTCCATTCTATAGTAAACTTCATTTTTATAGGCCGGAATATAATCGAAACCCTAATTTACAAGCACAAAAAGGTTTGTTTACTTTTATAGTTGATGATGTTAATTATTTATTCAAAAAATCTCTGGATAGTAGGATTATTGATGAACGTAATGGTGACCGTGAAGAAGATCAGTATTGGTTCACAGGACAACATGCCTTTGTATCAAATGTTCATGTTCCAGAAGATGAATTTTTATTTTATTGTATTATAATTCCAAAAGATGAAAAACCTAATTTTTTAAAAGACCTTTATAGGGAAGGTTATTCTGAAGAATATTTGTTCCCTAGTTATGACGGTGCAGTAAAAGCCATGAAAAACAGAATTAAACTAGAAAGTTTTTTTGAAGATAAATGAGGATTTAAAATGGATAGTTTAATAATAGATTTACAAAAAGACATTCTTGAAAACAAAGATATAGAATCAATTCTTAATAAAGCTTTAATGATTTCTAATGAATTGGAACTTGAAGAATTCAATGAATGGATTAATTTAGAATTAAATGGATATAAAGATAATTTGGACAAATTACCTTCATACAGAATATTGGAATGCGAACTAAGGGGCGATGCAATATCTCCAACTTGGGGTGGAGTTATCAAAGCTTCAAATGCACCCATACAGGGTATTCCTGATGAAATTAATGAGCAATTGAGGGAGGTTCGTGTTTATCAATCTACTTTTGAATTAATACATATCTGTGATATTAACCATGAAACCGTTCATTTTAAACTTGATTTTAAAATAGAAAATTTATTAAGAGGATATATTGAGAATGTCACAGATATTTATAGAGTTTGTCCAATATTCCAATTAGAAGCAATTATTGCTCATGTTAAAAAAGAAATAATGAATTGGTGCTCTGAATTAAAGAAAAATAAAATTATTGGGGAATCATATATTTTCACTGATGAAGAGCGCGAAGTTGCAAAAACAATTAACATTATCTCACCTCTCATACATGTTGGAAATACAAATGTCCAAATAAATCATATTTCATATAAAGAAAATATTTCTACTAATTTAAGGGATATCAGAAATATTATTGATGAAAATGATGTTGGAAAAGATGTATATACAAATATAATTAATAATGTACTTATAATTGAAAGAGAACTTAATAATGACGAGCCCGATATAAGTATTATGAAAAAATCAGCTCAATTTATGAAAGATTTCTTAAATCAAATAACAATCACTACTTTAGTTAATTTATTATTGCAACATGTGAATGATATTTTAAATATTTTATCAAGTATTCAACTACCGATGTAATAAACCTATTTAGAGCATTTTTATTACTAGAAAATACAATAATTTTATTATTATCAAGATATAACTCGACCTGACAACTTTTTCTAAAATTTTAAAAAGTAGCCATTATATATAAATCTTTATATATTATAAATAATAAATTACATAATAAAGATTTAAGTGGAGGACATATTTAATGGCAGATTCTATTATATTATTGGAAGAAAGAAAAGAAGTCACAACTTTCCTTTTGGATGAATGTACAATCACTGCAACCACTGTAACAACCCCGACTGGTGAAACTCCAGGTTATGAATATGCAGGAGACAAAATCAAAGTTGATGACGCCGTAACTTTATCAGCTAATTCAGATATAGGAAAACCAACAGTTAAAAAATACACTTCAGCTGAAGGTGAAATAATTTTAGGAATTGCAGTAAACGATCCAGTTACCATGACTGGAGGAAAAAGAAAAACAGCAATCTTAGTATTAGGCCATTTATTCAGATTAAAATTAGCTAGTGGATTATCAAACATTAACGTTAAAGATAGAATTGCTTTAACAAGCACTGGAGCTATAAAATCTGATGACGGAGAATACATTGCAATGCACCCAGTAGCTAGCTCAGACGATTACAACTACATTGAAGTATTCAGACCATATGACATAGGTGATGCTTAAATGATAACCAAAGGAAATGATACTAAAGTGCAAAATGAGGTAATAGCTCAAACTATTACTGATGAATCAGCTAAAAGATTAAGGCTAGCCAGACTCTTTCCAAAACAGGAAATTAAAGAGAACTCTGATTATTATACTTACTTCAGACAAAACATCAATTTGGATGAGGCTATAAAACGTGACCTTCTCGGTGAAGCAAAAGATTTAGCACCGGGAGCATCTTTACAATAACTCAATATCAGAAAACCTGTAACCGACACCATCAGCATTGATACTGTCGGAGGAGTTTTAAACGTTAATAAGGATGTCTTTGACAGTGACAGAATCTCTTTTGAAGACTTACTGGCAGATGTGGCAACACTTATTGCAAATAAAATCGAATATAATATCTACGACACAATTGTCAGTTCAGCAAAGGTTCCAAAATACAATACTACACAAACCGAAGATACAATGGAGGCTTTCGGACAGTTTGTTATCAAAGCACAGGAAGCATTCAAAGGAAGTTCAGGTACTGGTGCAGATTTAACAATAATGGTTGAATCCTATAAGACATTAAGTTACATCAAACAATTGGCTTACATCTCAAATAAGTCAGTACAGCCTATAGAAGAGATCCAGGCTTATTATAGTGTTGACAACATTGACTTTTTAGGAACAACCCATGCAGACGGCGGATCAATGCTTGGTGAAAATGATTATATTGCATTCGATATCAGAAACGCTCCATTAACAGTATTGTATTCCAAATCTTCAGGAACAACCGTAGCACCAATTACCAGTGACGAAAACATCGCTGACTTTTATCCAATCATTGAAATTATGAGAAAAGACATTTACGATGAGCTGCCTCAATATACAAAATTATTCATACAATCCAAGGTTGGTGTTTTATTAAACAAACCACATCTTGCATTAACAGGAAAATGCAGGCCATAAGGTGATATTAATGTTGACAAAAGGAAATTATGCTAAAGTTCAAGATGAAGTGATGGCACAGATTGTTGCAGACACTTCAGCCAAATGGATGAAATTCACAAGATTAATTCCAAAGCAGGAAATTGAGGAAAACTCCCAATATTATACCTATATGTCCCAAAGAGTCAATATTGATGAGATAATTGACAAAGGACAATTGGGTGAGGCTAAAGACATTGCTCCTGGTGCTACCTTACAGGAATTAAACGTAAGAAAACCTGTCAGTGACACTGTATCAATTGACACCATTGGAGGAGTTCTAAACGTCTCAGCACAGATGCTTGATTCCAACTTAATCAGCGTTCACGATATGCTTCAGGACGTTGGAATACTTATCGGAAGAAGTATTGAGCAGGCAGCTATTAACATGATTTTAAACAACTCTAAAGTGGCAACATACAACTATACTGCAGGCGATGACAGTGGAGTTACTATTTTAAAAGCTCAGGAAAAATTCAAGGAATCCGCCGGAAGCTTCTGTAACCTCAACAGCATGGCAGTCAATTACAAGTCATTGACCACATTAAAATCAGATATGTTCGCTAACAACAGACAAGTTGAACCTGTTGAAGCCATTAAATCATATTATGGTGTTGACAATATAGATCTTTTAGGAACAGCAGTCTGTGACGGTGGATCTGAAATAGCTGAAAAAACCTACATTGGTATGGACTATCAAAATCCCGGAATGAAATTATTATACTCAAGAATAAGTGGTACTACCGTCGCTCCTTTAGGACCTGACGGGAACGTATATGATTTCTATCCTTTAATCGAATTCATGAGAAAGGACATCCGTGATGAATTGCCAATGTATACAAAGCTATTCATACTTACCCCCGTAGGTGTGTTAATGAATGCACCTAACAGAATCATCAAAGGTAAATTCAGAGCATAAAACCATATTTAATCTCCTAAAGAAAAAATGTTAGTGAAGTTTCAATTGCTTTTTCTTCACTAACTTCTTCTGCTATTGTTAACTCCTAAACAGTTAATATGTAAAAATAGCTATATTATATAATAGAGGCTATAAAAATGAAACTAATCCTAGACAGTGAAAATTCACATCCAACAACAATAACAGTCAAAGGAAAAGAAATAAAACTACTTTTAATCGAATCAAGCATACTGATTGATTCAACACAAATAGCCAAAATTTTTGATAAAAAGGAAAAGACAGTAGCTACCAAAGTCCAGAAATCCAAACTGGAAAAGTATGAAACTGAAAACGTTAAGCTACTCAAGAATTACGGACTGATGCATCCTGAAGCAATCAAACCAAGACCATTCTATGATTTAAGGCAGATGCTTGAAGGCCCGGCTTATTATTACTTCAAAAAAGAGGATGAAACTGATTTGATTGATGTTATTGTTCGCGTAGCTATCGGAAAACACCGTGAATGGATTCATAACCGAAACATCAAACATTAACGACCACCATTACCAACTGAAAACTTGTTTTTAAAATGCTTTGATATATATCAGAGTTTAAAAACCAATCTAGTATTGACAACCCTTGCCGTTAATGTCAATGACGGCCAATTAAATCAAATCAAAAATTCAGCTATTGATTTTATCAACTCCCTCTTGTTGGAAACATAGGGTATTTTCAACACTTGGATTGGATATTATTTTTATTATCCAAAATATATAAAAAATATAATAAATAAGATAATACAAATTATAATATATGACAGAAGATAATATTAGCTGGACAAGTTTTTGTCAGGCAATGAACTCAATAGCATTCTGGTTAATCCAGAACAAAAAGAAGTACAAGAAGCGTGACTACTACCAGATATTGACATTGAAAGGCAGCTGCAGTGATGTTGAAAAGAAAGCCAAGAAATTAGGTTCAGACAAGATGTGGCAATGTATACAATGGCCGTGATAAAGGATAACAGCTCTTTGGATTTTCTTCCAAACTATGTAATGTTAAAGAACTCAACCAAAATCGACAAGGCCGAATATGTGGACATGGCCATAAGAACTGAAGCATACATAAGATCAAATGGAAGGCTTCCTGCAATCGTTTACAGAATGTCAAAGCTTCCCGATTATAGTGACTCAACAATGAAGATGTTTATCAAGACATTCAACTACAAAGGAAACACTATTGATGAAGCTTTAGCTATTATAGCAAAGAAGAAATTATACAGCAAATACTTTGATTCTCAAAAAACAGACAAGAAAACAATCAATGATGCTAAAGCGGGAAAAGGTTCCAATTGTGTAGACTGGGGACAGGTGTATTACAGAATAGCCAAATCCTTAGGTTATGATGTGCAATTTGTCCATGTTAAATGCAGAGTATCCGGAACAGGCCATATAAGGTTAAGGCTTAGGCATAAAAAGCATACCGGAGGAAATTGGATTAATAGAGATCCCGCTGCAGTGGCAGATACAACTTCAGGAAATGTCAGAGCAATCTGGTGTGAAGATGGATATCTCATAGCTTATGACCCAAGTTGGATATTTACAGATTTATATAGTAGTTAACAATGTATTAACTCTTTTTTTATTTTTTTTACAGAATTATTGGGATTTATTTAAAATTTATTTTTTATAACTCTTTTATATTGAGTCTAAACCAATATTTGATTTTCATGTGCAGGGTTGTTACTATCCAGATTTTACTCAGAAAAATAAAAATAATAATTTTTAATTCAATTTAATTATCAGTAATATCAAAAATATAACCCAGAACATTTGGTTGAAATATCTAATTTAAAAAGGAGTTAAAAATGAACAATGATTTAAAAATAACTAAATCTGATAAAAAACTTGAGGATTTCAAAAAACATTTAGAATCATCTATGGTCGATAAATGTGATGCATTATTCATAACTGAAGAATATGATAAAAATAATGACCATTTAATAATTAAAAATGATTTTTATAACTTTATAAAAGAAAATAATAATGAAATTAATATTGTTGAATATAGAAAGAGCATTGACCATGTAGAAGTACATAATTCAATATTTTATCAGATTGGCGAATTTATTATTAGAGATTTCATATTTCCTTTAATAATTGGTTTGTTGGCTAATTATATTTCGTCAAAAATGGAAAATGATGATACAATCAATTTTACAATCAATATTGAAAGAAAAAACGATGAAAATATTCGGATAGATTATAATGGTAAAGTAGATGATCTTAAAACAATACTCAAAGAAACAAATAATTTTAATGAATTATTAACGGAAAAATAGATATTTATTTAAATAATGGTTGAAATGTCAAATTATAAATCAACTAGAGATTATATCTCAAAAGAAGAATGGCTGCATTTAATTTCTATTAAAATCATTGAAACCGAAGGTAAATTATATTTGGTTGATTTAAATGAAACATTTAATCAAAGAATATATTCAAGAAGCACCACCGATATTAGAAGGGGTTTAAATAAGCTTAAAGAAAATAATAAAATTCGTTTTGATTCAAAAGAATCAAAAAATCTCTATGATAAAGTTATCTATAATTTACAGCATAAAAAATGTGCTTGGTGCGGCAAAAGTTTCAAACCAAAGAATAATGCTGACAAATACTGTTCTAAAAATTGCAGAAAGTTTGGAAAACAGGAAAAAGATCGAGATAATAAATGGAAACAAAGAAGAAATCCTAATCATAATGAAAAAAGATTGGGTGGTGTTAGAATAGGCCCCCATCGAAATCCAAATGATGAAAAAGAAATGAAAAGGATTAAAGATGAATATAGGAGAACATTTAAAAATTTTAAATAGTATTAATTAAATTAATTTATTTTTAAATATTATAAAGCTTAAAATAAAGGTTTTATAAGTTTAATTCTATTTAAATTTAGTTTTAATTTTATGACCCTTAATAATGAAGAAGACTATTTTTACTAAATTTATTTTTTATTACTATTTTCATTCTAAATGTATTGCAGTTATTCTAATAGGTCACACCACATTTGTGGTTGTGGCCTTTTTTAATAGACTATTTTTTGAAATACAATTTTTATGAAAACTAAATCTTGCTAATACTATTTATGTTTATAAATCTTACCAGTAAGGCATAACTTACTAATAGGGGGGATTGAAATGAACACTTAATCCAAATTTTAAATCTACAAGAACTATAAATAATTTTAAATTTAAAAGCACTGGTGAATAATATGGATGAAAAGGAAATTTTATTAAATTTAGTTCTTCATCGCTATGATGAAGTCAATAATCGAAATATTAGTGTTGATAATAAAAATAAATCAATGATAGGGTTCATTGGAGTAATACTGACTATTGAAATTACTATTTTGCCACAAATCTTTAATAGGTCTTCAGAAATTTTATTAATTAATGCTTCAAGAGCATTGATATGTTTAGAAATTATATCAATTTGTTGTTATGCAATTTCCATATTCTATTTCATTTCAGCAATAACTTTTGTTAGCACTTTTCAGGAGGCTCCTGTCATGAGCGGAATTATCTCATCAATTGAAAATAAAGAGGATGCAGATTTAATTATCAACAAGAACATTGTTAGTTTACAAAAATGCATTGAAGACAATCATGAAATTGTAGAAGATAAAACTAAAAAAGCAAAAATAGGTTTTGAATTTTTTAAATATGGTTTAATATCGACAGTAACATTTTTTATTTTATTACTATTGACTTTTTGGAGGTGATAATATGGGTGAAGATAAATCCAGACAAAATAATAAACCTAAGAAACAACCATCCCAACCATTGGGCATTGAACCGGAAACAGTATTTGTTACAAAATCCGCTGACAAATCTAAAATGCAAACAAAACGCTTAATAATTTAATTAATGATTTTTATCATTGATTATTTTTCTATTTGGATAAATTTTATTCAAAAACTTTTTATTTTAAAAATTGTAAATATAAATGGAGTTTTGATAATATGATTAAAGTATCAATGTTTTTTGGAGATCCTTGCGCTAAATGTGGACATGCCAAATTAAATGTAATTAAAGAATTAGGGCTTAGTAAATATGAATGCGAATGTGAAAACTGTAAAAGTGTAATTATTGTTGATACAACAAATAAAGCTATTCTCGATGAGAATAAGGAGTGATAACATGATTGGTGAATATTCAAGTGAAAAATGTCCAAAATGTGGTGGAAACATGATTATTAAAAATGAAGTCCACACATTTGATGGAACTGTTGTAAACTGCAAATGTGAAAACTGTGAATATATAATAACTTATGAGGAGTGATTAGGATGGTAAAAATGTTAAAGAAGATAGTAGTTAATAAACCGTTAAACAAAGAAGATGAGACTAAAATAAATGCATTATTGAAAACATATGAAACTGGAACAATAGAATTCTATAGTAGCTTTTCAGAATTGCATGGTCAAAATCTAGAAATTACAACACTTGAAGAAATGGAAGTACAATTAACTACCGATTCTCTTGAAAATTTAGAACAGATAGAAAAAGAATTTGACATAAGAATTAGAGAAGAAATTGGTGATAAAGTTAAAATTCTATCTTCAAATATAATCCACTAACTTTGAGCATGAGTTATCATGCTCATCAATTTACTTTTTTAATTTTATAAGGTTATTCTAATATTGAAATTCAAATAATGATAAATTTATATAAAAGTAATAATAAAATATTATATTAATTATTATATACAAGTTGTAATAGCTATGGCCAATATAAATAATACCTCCTCCTACATGGATGAAGATAAAAAGCAAATTATCAAAGAGTCCAATTATACCTATAGAGATGCTCTTGAAGTTTCAGCTTATCTCATTGAAGTAGGCAAGTTCGAAAGATTTTACAAGGAAATGCAAATCCATGATTTGCAAAAGGAACTTGACGAAATGGATGATGGAGAATAACTTCAAAAAATATATCTCTCATATATAACTCTTCAAAAGAAACTATTTTTCATAAGTGAAAGGAGTCTGTAAAATTTTATAGGCTTTTTTCAAATTAATTTTTTTTACAGTTGAAATTTTGCCTCGATGAAAATTCGTTCTAATTTTGCTTTAATTTAAAAAATATTGATTTAAAAATAGTAAATTACTTAAATAAGTGAGGACAAATAATATTTTATGACCAAACAAAACAAATTTGTCCCCAATAGTAATTTAAACTTCATACAACTTAAACTTTTTGATTTTTCTGAAGAAAAAATTGATTATGAAAAAATCATTTCAGAAAGGCTTAACAAAAGTCCAAATATTGAAAATACTAATCAAAAACTATTTTTAGACGAAAATAACATATTTTCATATGTTAATCCAATTTGTCCAGTTTGTGGAGCTCATAAAATTATCAAAAAAGGCACAATAACAAAAAACAAACAAAATATCAATGGAAAAACTACAGAATTCAAAGAACAGCAATATCAATGCAAAAAATGTGGAAAAAAATTCTAAAATATACAACAATCCATTAATTGGAAAAAATAAACAATTTTTACAAGAAATAATGGATAAAATACCTGGAATACTGAAAATTAGATATCAATCAATTCGTAAAATAAGTAAATACTTTGAAATATTCCTTAAAATCCATGTATCTCATCAAACAATCAAGAATTGGTCCAACAAAAATCACAAGGAAACAATCAACAACGAAAAATTTGAATATTCTGGCTACTATTTATATGATGAGCAATTTTTAAGACTTAATGGAGTCAGACATTACAGATTAACATTATTTGATACTATACTTAATGTTCCAATCTTAGAACGAATAGTACGTCGCAGAATACTAAAAAATACTAAAAAATTTATCTTAGATTCAACGAAAAATAAACCATTTATTTGCTTAACAACAGATTTATTTCCAATGCATCGCAATGTAGCCGATGAAATAGGAGTAAATCATCAATTATGCACATTACATTTATTTCAAACAATAAATCACAAATTAAAAGTCTACTGCAGAAGAAACAAGATTAACACAAAACAAAGAGAACATATCTATGAAAATACGTAAGAATTAAAAAACTGTTTCAGACAAAACTCAACAAAAGAAGCAATAGGACAATTTAAACAATACTTACAAAATTACATGGCCATACCAGAAGTATTAAAAGATTCCATAAGAAAACACATCATTAATCACTTCCACAGACACATACAACACTTAGATGATGAAAATATTGAAAAAACATCGAACAAAGTCGAAAATTACTACAGACAAACCAACCCAGAAAAAATAAAAAAATTATACAAAACTAAAAACGGAATTCTAACATTTTTAGACTACCAAATGGAAAATTGGACAGAAAAACACATAAAAATCAAATAAGCCTATAAAATTTTACAGACTCAAAAAAAGGACAAACATGTTTAATCTAATGGACTAAATTTTCATTCAAAATATTAATTTTATTTCCAGTTCATTTAATTATTCTTCCAATAGGAAACTGTATTTTCACATATCTTTCTAAATAAAATAAATAGCTTCCTTTAGCAGTATCTGGAATTTTATTCTGCAGTTCTGATGCAGATGAAGTTAATTTATATTTAGTATAATCACTGTTTGCAACATACCCTATTTTTTTATCTTCAACATATACTGCAATTGCATCCTTATCAAATTCATTATCAGGTTCCTTGACAAGTTTCAAAGGTAAACCTGGATTAAATTGCACATCATTTTTATAATAGTTTATTCCAGTTATTGTAAATAGTTCTGATTTATCATATTTTTTTAATGTTTCAATGTTTCTTTTGAATTTTCTTTCATAGCCAATATAGAAATTTATTGAGTCCCATAATCGTAGATATTGATTAATATCTTCTTCACTATTTTCTCCGGGAAGTGCTTTCATTGCTTTAATGCATTTTTGTTTTGCTTCTTCAAGTTTATTGGATCCGTCGGGAATATCTTTTGACTCTTCAAGTAATTTATGTGCCCATCTAAATAACATTCTTGCCTTGTTGTCATAAACCATATTTCTTTTGGATAATTCCAGTGATTTATTGTAGCAATTTTCTGATGTTGCATACATTTTCAAGCCTTCAAGAATAATAGCTTTCTTATTCCAGTTTTCAGCATGTCTATCATCAAAATCTAATGCCTGATTGATTTTGTAAATTGCATCATCATAGTTTTCATCAAGATATAAATCCCATGCTTGTTTACCTAATCTGTCTGCCCTGCTTTCAACAGGAGGATTATATGTTTCATCTTCATCTTCTGAAGTAATGTAACTACCACTGGCACCACAGCCATGACATATGTCTCCTTCATCAACCCAACTTCCACAATTCGGACAAATCCCCATATTTAATCACATCCATAGATATTTCATCAAACTTTGGTTATCCCAAACAGTTTATAATATATTCATCATCATAATTATACATTGTTATTAAATAGGTTATATACACAAAATATAAAATACCTATAAGAAACTTTAATAAGGGAATAAATAAGATAGTGAGTATGGTGATAAAATATGGATTTTCCTGCCGTGGATGAAAACTGGTACTGTGAAGACTGTGATTTAAATTTTGAATATTGTGATAAACCTGATTTTCTTTTCTGTCCGAACTGTGGCAAAGTTTTAAAAAATGATATGTATCAATATAATTTAGATGGACTTATAGATTCTTTAAATAATCTGGGTAAAAGCATATGTGAAAATTGTGGTGAAGAATTTGACAAAGAATATAATTTCTGCCCATTATGTTCGGAAAAATTAAAAAAAGAAACCATACCATTTGATATTGAAAAAGACAACTCCGTTACTGTTGACTGGAATGGTGAAAAGGCATTGGTATATGACAAATGTGTTTATTTATCAAATCCTCATTTTGCAGTAGGCCGTATTATTAAATGCATATCATCTAAAAATTACACTGATGAGAAACTGGAATGTGACTTTAAAAGAATTGATGAAACTCTTCCCGAGAAACTTACTTATGATGAAGCATATTCCATATATGAATTAAATGGTTGGGGAAACCTTGTTCATATAGAAGAGTTCATATCCAAACTTAGTCAAGACATTTTAGAAAGTGACCAGTTTAAACCAAACGAAAAGATAAATTATATTGAAAATGAAAGATTCAATAGGATTTTAAAACTCTGAGAAGACCTGTATGTTAAATTAATGATTATAGAAAGTGGAATTAATTATTAATCTAAATTTTTAAATAATTCATTTCCTTTTTCAGTTAATCTGTATAATCTTCTTTTTTTGAGTCTGTAAAATTTTATAGGCTTTTTTCAAATTAATTTTTTTTTACAGTTGAAACTTCACCTTGATGAAAAATTCGTTCTAATTTTGCTTTAATTTAGAAAATATTGATTTAAAAATAGTAAATTACTTAAATAAGTGAGGACAAATAATATTTTATGACCAAACAAAACAAATTTGTCCCCAATAGTAATTTAAACTTCATACAACTTAAACTTTTTGATTTTTCTGAAGAAAAAATTGATTATGAAAAAATCATTTCAGAAAGGCTTAACAAAAGTCCAAATATTGAAAATACTAATCAAAAACTATTTTTAGACGAAAATAACATATTTTCATATGTTAATCCAATTTGTCCAGTTTGTGGAGCTCATAAAATTATCAAAAAAGGCACAATAACAAAAAACAAACAAAATATCAATGGAAAAACTACAGAATTCAAAGAACAGCAATATCAATGCAAAAAATGTGGAAAAAAATTCTAAAATATACAACAATCCATTAATTGGAAAAAATAAACAATTTTTACAAGAAATAATGGATAAAATACCTGGAATACTGAAAATTAGATATCAATCAATTCGTAAAATAAGTAAATACTTTGAAATATTCCTTAAAATCCATGTATCTCATCAAACAATCAAGAATTGGTCCAACAAAAATCACAAGGAAACAATCAACAACGAAAAATTTGAATATTCTGGCTACTATTTATATGATGAGCAATTTTTAAGACTTAATGGAGTCAGACATTACAGATTAACATTATTTGATACTATACTTAATGTTCCAATCTTAGAACGAATAGTACGTCGCAGAATACTAAAAAATACTAAAAAATTTATCTTAGATTCAACGAAAAATAAACCATTTATTTGCTTAACAACAGATTTATTTCCAATGCATCGCAATGTAGCCGATGAAATAGGAGTAAATCATCAATTATGCACATTACATTTATTTCAAACAATAAATCACAAATTAAAAGTCTACTGCAGAAGAAACAAGATTAACACAAAACAAAGAGAACATATCTATGAAAATACGTAAGAATTAAAAAACTGTTTCAGACAAAACTCAACAAAAGAAGCAATAGGACAATTTAAACAATACTTACAAAATTACATGGCCATACCAGAAGTATTAAAAGATTCCATAAGAAAACACATCATTAATCACTTCCACAGACACATACAACACTTAGATGATGAAAATATTGAAAAAACATCGAACAAAGTCGAAAATTACTACAGACAAACCAACCCAGAAAAAATAAAAAAATTGTACAAAACTAAAAACGGAATCCTGACATTTTTAGACTACCAAATGGAAAATTGGACAGAAAAAACACATAAAAATCAAATAAGCCTATAAAATTTTACAGACTCCATTTTCAGAGTATTTTTCCAATAATTCATCACAATATTTAATCAATTCCACATATTTTCTTGATTTAAATAATAATTTACATATTGTTAAAGAATCTTCAATTCTTTCCATTGAAATCACATTTTCAAAGTTTTATCTTAATTTTTTATTAATCTCAAGTTATAATCCATACTAAAATTTTATTATTTATGGCATCATCCATTTATTCATTTAATATTTCATCCCCATATTTTTTATATAATTTAAAATCTTTTTCATCGATAGAATTTACATTTAAAATATCTTTTCCTGTTAAATCAATGATCTCCTGAGCTAAATGCGTGAAAATATCTGGATAATCATTACCATTAAAAATCCGCAAATATTTATCTCTTTCAAAGACTAGATAAAGACTCCATTCATATCCATCAAAATACGATGACGAATGATAAGTTAATTTTTTCCAATATTTTCCACTATTTAATTGATAAATATGATATTTTTCAAGTAATTCAAATACTATTTCAATATCTTTATTCGTCATATTTTTATTTATACAGCCTTCCATTATCTTTTTTTCAAAATCAATGTTAATATTATGTCTTGAAAAACCAAAATTCATTGATAGTCCCTGATTATATTCAAGAAATTTTAATTTTAACTTTTTTGAAGTTTTTTTATCATATATTCCATCTTGTCTAAATTCATAATTTAACTTTGTAATTTCTTCTTTTCCCCATGTATTTATCATTCATATATTCCCTCCAGATATTTTTTTTATATGTGGAATATTTCTTGAAATATCCATATTAGCTTTTAAACATTTCTGGATTCAATATTATTGATTCGGATGCGGGATTTATTACAATATTTTCATTTGCAACATTTACCAGGTCTTTAAATTGATATGCTTGGGGATAAATATCTCTTTCATAATTATTAAAAATCTTTTTAAACTCATCAATGTCTGTGAATAAAGGCAAATGCGATTTATTATCGTCATCCCATATTAAAACAAAATTTGTACCATCAGCATCAACACAACCAGTAATCATTATTGAAGTTAATAATTTTTCACCAAATTCATTTAATTTGTCTTCTGATAAAGAATCTTGACGTAACAATTCTCTTATTTCATCATTTCTTATATCAATAACTTCATTTTCGTCATTAAATAAACTTAAAAAAGTTTCCATAGGCACATTAATATTATAATCTGTAAATGGATTAATTGCAATTAAAGAATATCTATCAGTTTGTTTTAACATATCTGCCAAATCACCCATATATAATACATATGTTGAACTTCTAAAATCTGCAGCTTCCATCATTTCATCACTAGTAAATAAAGGAACTACTTTATTTCCTTTATCATCAGTTAAAAATTCAATATTAAACACAATTTGGACAGGGTTCAATCACATCACCTACTTTTGCACTTTCAATACCCTCAAACATATTTTTACTATAACTAACCGGCATATATAATCTGGACTCTTTTAACATGTTTAAAAATTCAATTTGCATTATTGGAGTTATTTCTTCTTTTGTTAATTCCTCTAATCGTGAATTATCAACCCCCATTTCATTTTTTAATTCAACCACATTTTGTTCATCTATTTCATCATCAACAAGATGATTTAAATAATTATTAAATTTAGAAACTTCATCTAAAATATTTTTAAAGTATCCTGAACTGCTTAACATATTATTTTGGCTGTAAAGTGCTATTAAATACATTAATAGTTGAATTATTTTAGGATTAACACCAACTTGAATATTATTTTGTCTAAAGTATATAATATCCTCTTTAACAGGTTTTTGTTCTTCACCAGATTTTAAGAATACGAAGAAATTAAACAGATGATTATATAATTCCATATTCTGATTTGTGTGATATAAATAATCTGCAAGCTTGAAATAACTTGAAGTTAATATGTCAACATCATAAGTATATTTGAAAATATCACAGCATAAATCTTTTAACTTTTCTTCTTCATGTTTGGATTGATAGAATTCACATAGTCTAATTAATATTGGGGCAGATACTGGATTAATTTGATTAGCTATTTTTAAATACTTTTCTGCTTCATTTATTTGTCCCAAATTCATATATGCTATTGAATATATAGTATAAATATCTTCTAATGGTTTATCTAAGTCCAGTGTTTTAATTGATTCAAAATTTCCAAGATAATTATCAAATAACATTTCTTCAAGAGGATTTGCAAAATGATGATAATCTATAGTTTTATATGCTGGATTTTCATCTAAAAAATCACCAATACTATCTATTATTTTTTGAAATTCACCCGAATTTAATAAATCTATTATTTCATCTAAAAATTCCATTTGAATCACCTTTAATAAAATATTTATAATAACAAATTAATAACAATTACCATATATAGTTGCAGATAAAACTTTGTGATTAAAATGAAAGAAAAAGAAAAATGCGATTTATTAAATGGACTCAGACAAAAAATCGCAGATGAGAATAATATTGATTTTCATATTGAAAAATAGACTTTTGAAGGAGAATGCTTAGGAACTTGTCCTAAATGTGAAGCAGAACTAGAGTATCTTGAAAATGAACTAATTAAAAAACACGAATCTGGTGAAAAAATTAATATTAAAAATATCTTCACATTAAAAGAAAATGATAATTATGCATAATGTTAATATTTCAAAAATCTCAAGATTAAGAATAAACTCTGAATGTGATGGAGTTTCAACGTTAATTGGTTGTATGGGATGCCCTTTAAGATGCGCTTATTGTTTTAATCCATTCACATGGGATGGTTCAGTTGAACCTAAAAAATATTCTATTGATGAATTATATGAAGAAGTAAAACTTGATAATCTTTATTTTCTTGCAACTGAAGGGGACTTAGTTTTCGGTGGTGGTGAACCATTGTTATATTCTACTTTTATCAAGGAGTTTATTAAAATATACGAAAACTGGTTGGAAATTCACACTTGAAACATCACTCAATGTTAAAAAAGAATCTATAGAAAATATAATTCATTGTATTGATTATTTTATAGTGGATACAAAGGATATGGATAAAACAAGATATGAATTATACACTAAAGGGAGTTATGATTTATTTTTATCTAATTTAAAATATTTGCTTGAAACTGTTGGAGCAGATAAAATTAGAGTAAGGGTACCCAAAATCCCTAAATTAAACACATATGCAGATGTCAGATTAAATTATGAACTCCTTAAAAACATGGGATTCACTGAAATCAAAATTTTTGACTATATTGAAATCGACAAACATAAAAGAATATCTGATGTCACTTTAAAAAATAAAAATGACTTTGTTGATGTTGCAAATAATAATTTTATCAAAGATTACATCATATCTGAAATTATTATCAAAATTGCTCCATTACTTGATTATCATATAAAAAATTTTCCAGAAGAATTGTGGAAAGACATAGAATTCATATTTGAATATGATTCAACTTATGAAAATAATCTGTACAGTTTAAAAGAATTAATAGTTTCCAAATTAAGAGAATGTTATGATTATTTAGGTTTGAAATATAGCTTTTATGTTATTTTAAAACCAGTAGATTATTTAAAAACTACTTCAAATATTGATTTTGATAAAAAAATAAATTATTTCCTTGATTTGAATGAAAAAAATAAAAAAGAATTAATGTTAGAATCATGGAAAGAAAATAAGTATGAATATCTTGAATTTAAAGATTTTTGCTATAAAACAAACCAATTAAGTGAATATTATACTAATTACACATATAAACCTCATGCAAAGTATATTTTATCAAAGTCTTACAAAGTGGATCAATCTGAATTAAGAATTTACATTAATCTTTCAGGCAATAAGTATAATATTGTGGAATATGATGATGCTACACATGTTTTAGTTCAAAAATTTGATGATGTGATGGAGTTGACTTTTCAAGAAATTCATGTTTTAAAAAAATAATATTTTGTTTAGATACAATAATCTCTTTTAACAATAACACAATAAAGATTTGTAGAAAACTTACATTGGATGAATAAAGTCCATCAAAGTCAGTTAACTACCAATTATATTAAAAATACAATCTATTAAATGAGAATGATTGTAAAAACTATAGTAAATAATTAATTGATTCTTTGATCAAAAAGTCCATCAAAAAGTCCATCAAAAATTGATGAAATCCATCATTTTAATAATCTGGTGATGAGAATTGAACTTTCCTATTCACTATACTCTTTTTAACCAGATTGAGTTTAGCCAATTTTCTAAAATCTCTCTCAGCAGTTGGTTTTGATGTATTGAACATCTTAATATGATCATCATATGTCATGGAAACATTATTGTTTATAATTTCAGTTAAGATAACAATTTGACGTTGATTTAATCCCAAATCTTTTAAATTAATAACATTTTCATTATTTTCATAATGAGATATCTTTCCACCATTTCCTTTAAACATTACTTTAAATGAATCATTTCCTTCACTAAATTCTGGTTCTTCCAAACCAGATTTCTTCATCTCACCAATCATTTGAGAAATTCCTCTACCAATATGTTCCATATAATTAGTCTTATATAATATGTCACATATTCTCTCATTTCTATGACCAATTCCTTCATCATTTTTTATGTCTTCAATAGTTAATGGATATTTTAACTTTCCGGGATTTATTATTTCAATGCGGTCATCGAATATGTAGAATTCTATAAAACTTGATGACCTTTCATAGTTTCTGTGTGCAAGGGCATTGATGAAACCTTCACGAATTGCTTTTATTGGATATTCGTCAATATTAATACGATTCATTCCATCAATGATAAATCCAGAATTTGTATTTTTTTTAAAAAATCTTTCAAATTCTTTGATTCCCATTAGAAGCGAACCTTTAAAATTTAACCGATCAATTGCATCGAATTTAGTGATTCCTTTAAATCTCACCATCTTGATTTCATGAGATAAAAATTTGTTGACATCCTCGGCGAAGAATAATGCTCCAGCAATGTTTAAATGAAAAACACCATTAACTATTTCACCTGCACCTATCCTTTCCAACAGATATGCTTTATTATCTATATCTTTTAGTTTAGTGAATGAATCATCATCTTTTAATAAATCAAAAAACAATCCATATGCCTCATCGTCAACATCGTCGATTGATGAGTTTAAGATGAGCTTTTTGTCGAAGTTATCATTATCTTTTTGTCCTCTTTCAATATATTTTACCAGACTTTTCTTGATTTCATCAATCAAATCTTGATTGGTGTCAAAAAAAGAGTATTTATTATCCGGCTGGATTTTTAAGATGAACCTTTCACTTTCAGCATCTCTTTTATCAACATTTTGGATATAGAAAAATGAATCAGGATTAGATGCATGAAATTCATCATATTCCTCTTCAGTTGGAGATAATCCATTATCTTTAATGGTTCCATAGTCCGATCCAATCAAACCAATGTAAACATCTGATTTTCTAACTTCTTCAAAGTATGTTGTCTCAGGAGACAATCCAAAAGAGGGTGAATCTTCAAAAAGGAAAACTTTGAAAAATGATTTTAAAAAATAATCTGCTTCAAATTCTTTCTTGATGAATTGGCGTTCTTTTTCAAATTCTGTCTGATTACTACTAATAAAAACTTTAAACATGATGACCACCAATTAATATGATGATTAAAATACAATTGCAAGTACTTTGAAAAAAAAACATACTTCCAAATATTGGTTCAATGAAATATAATAAAAATATAATTAATATCTTAATCTCATCAATAATAAACATTTGCCAACTGCAACTCTATGAAAAAACACGACTAAAATCCGATATTTCAGACAAACCAACACGTTAAAAAAAAATAGGCTGCAAAAACCAATTAAAATAATCAACTATTAAATTTAAATAATTAAAACAAATAAATAAGCTTTAAATTTGAATTTTGCCCGTATACTAACTCTCTTGAATCATCGGTAGAATACCCTTCCCTCCTCGAGTAACCCTCGAAACGGGCAGCCTATCTAATGCTGGGTTTCTCCTAATCACAGACAGTATCAACTTTCCTCATAGAAGGACCGAAGGCATCAGTCATTAAAAAATGATACGGCAATAATATTTATGTATAAAATAATATTTAACTATTTCTTAATCCATTGAAAAAACAAATAAAAATAAATTAAGAAATAACTAAAACAATAAAAATAAGTAAATTATAATATAATAGGCTTGCAGCGAAATGAAATTCCCATAGAAAACCATAGTACACAAACAAAACAC